>Ga0255366_10055_pt2 | contig 15373 bp, 13 predicted proteins | sample ANMaggSeSYBR01C4_FD_182086 | JGI IMG/M metagenome (GOLD analysis project Ga0255366, IMG submission 182086) | Sediment cell enrichment communities from methane seep in Santa Monica Basin, California, United Staets - ANME aggregate JGI... | ecosystem: Environmental > Aquatic > Marine > Cold seeps >... | reverse complement strand
AATCAGAACCTTTAACAAATTAAATTATGAGGATTTTTCAACCTTTCAGGTTTTCCTGTAATAATCCTTAGTTCATCCTGAAAGGTTTTACAGTTTAAGTTTTTCTGGGAAATTGAGAAAAAATGTTCAGACGGTTTGGTGGAAAAAGAAATAGATCCTGAGTTTTAATATAAATTTTGTCCTATATTACTGAATATTGAAACCATTCAGCCTCCAATAAGTAAAATTATCTGAGTACTATGTTTTAAAAGAATATTCAATATATTACGTTGTTATTTATTTAGATCGTTGTATTTACTGAAATAAAACAAATTTGACACAGAACATTGCATATCATAATCTTGATAAACAATTGTTTGAACAATTGTTTAGGGAATATTTTTCTCCCTTATGCAATTTTGCTTTGGGTTATATGAATGACCTGGATACTGCCAAAGAGATAGTACAGGAGGTATTTATCAATCTGTGGAACAAAAAGGATTCAATCACATCTGATAAATCTGTGAAAGCCTATTTATTTACTTCTGTCAGGAACAGGTGTTTGAATTATATTCGTGATCATAAAAAATTCCGGAGTTATGTGCTGGATGTGGAAATCGAAGATTATGATATGGTTTTTGAAAACGATTCATTGACACAAACAGAAACACAATTAAAAATTCAACAGGCAATTGAAAAGCTACCGGAAAAGTGCAGACAGGTTTTTCAATTAAGCAGATTTGATGAATTAAAATATAAAGAAATAGCCGAAAAAATGGGAATATCCATTAAAACGGTTGAAGTACATATGTCAAAGGCATTGAAAATATTAAGGGACGAATTGAAAGAACTTATGATAAGTATGTTGTTGATATTATTTACTTACCTATAAGGGTAAATCAATATTTATGTGTATATTTCATGAACAATAATGAACAGTGAAAATAAACATATCGACTTTTTAGACCTCATCGGTAAATACCTGGCAAAGGAAACTACCGGGGAAGAGATAAAAATGCTGGAGGAGTGGGTAAAAAAAGATCCGGAGAACAAAAAAACATTCCGTGACCTGAAACAAGCCTGGATGCTTTCAAATGCTGAACATGTTGATCAACAAATCAACATTAATGAAGAATGGGAGCAGTTGAGTTCCGCTCTTTTTGGGGAAGAAGATTATACTGGCGATTTAACATCTGATACTGCTAATTTCAACTATAACAAGTTCCTTAAGATGGCAGCCATCATTGTCATTGTTCTGACAGCTGGGTATTTCCTGTTTTATCTGGTCAGCCATCCATCGACTGAACAACTTGTAGCAGGAAATTCCGTAGTTTCCACAACCCTATCAGATGGCACAGAAGTTACTCTCAATCATAATTCTATCCTCAAATATCCAAAAATATTTGCCAGTCATATACGAACAGTTCAACTGCAGGGTGATGCTTATTTTAATGTTTCACATGATCTGTCAAAACCCTTTGTAATTGAAACAAAAAATATCCAGATTGAAGTTTTGGGAACTTCGTTTTATTTAAATGCCAAGGTTGAACAACCAACTGTAGATGTGATTGTGCAAACAGGAAAGGTAGCTATCATTGGCCATAACAATGAGAAGCTTTTTTTAACAGCGGGAGAAAAAGGTACTTTTAACAAATCGAACGGACAATTAAGTAAAGGAGAAAATCCGGATCAGAATTTTATTTCATGGAAAACCAGGCAGCTAGTTTTTGACAATGAATCACTTGTAAATGTTGTTGATAAATTAAATCAAACCTACCATTCCAACATAACGATCGATAATCCGGATATCTATAATTGTTTGCTAACAGCCACCTTTGAAGAACAATCCATCGAAATTATTCTGGAGGTGCTTCAGGAAACATTTGACCTGATTATCGAGCAAAAAGATGGTAAAATCCTGATCACCGGAAATGGATGCGAGTAAAACAATTTTATACAACATATTGTCATCATTCACTGAATTAAGGCGATTTCAGCCTATTAGACTTTTTCTCACTTTCTTATTTATTTTTTCTGCAAATCTCATCTTCAGCCAGGAATACAATCCTTTGAAAAAGATTACTATTCATGCTGATAATCAATCAATAGAATACATCTTTTCAGAAATCACCAAAAAAAGCGGAATAAATTTTTCGTACAATAGCAAGGTATTAAATACCAATGAAAAAATCACTTTCCATGCAACCGATAAAACATTGAATGAAATATTGGATGAATTAACTGAACAACTAACCCTTAGCTATAAGATTATCGAAAATCAGATCATCCTAAAAAAACCGAAAAAATTGAGATCTGGGTCGGAAACCTATACATTAAGTGGATACATAACCGATAAAGAAAGTGGTGAAAGCTTACCTGGAGCTACTATCAGGATTGAGGGCACAAATACCGGAACCATCAGCAATGCTTATGGTTTTTATTCCATTACACTTCCTTGGGACTATTACACAATCGAATTTAAATATATCGGTTACTTACAAGAAAAAAGAAAAGTTGAACTGAAAAACGACCAAAAGTTTAACCAGGTAATGACATTCAATACACAGATTTTGGGTGAAGTTACCATACAAACCAATGAGCAACTGGAGACATTAGAGAAAAGCCAAATGAGCATGATAAGGGTAAATCCAAAAACATTGGGCACATTACCTGAATTTGCAGGGGAAGTGGGTTTGGTTAAAAGTTTACAAACCTTACCTGGAATTAAAACGCATAGTGATGGATCGGCATTCTTCTTTGTGCGGGGCGGTAACAAAGACCAGAACCTTATATTGATTGATGATGCACCCATTTATAACCCAGCCCACTTATTTGGTTATTATTCGGTTATTATTCCAGATGTGGCTAAAGAGATCAGCATTTACAAAGCAGATATGCCCATAGAAAAAGGCGACAGGTTATCTTCGGTAATCGATATCCGTACCAAAGATGGAAATATGAATAAGTTTGAATTAAATGGCGTAATAAATCCGTTGATGTACCGCTTTTCAGTTGAAGGACCAATTAAAAAGGAAAAAGCGTCATTTTATACTTCTTTCCGGCATTCCAATTTTAAGTGGTTGTACAGACAAGTGGCACCGGAAAGCAATATCTATATGCTTGATTTTAATGCAAAATTGAATGTTCAGATCAACAATAATAACCGGATCTATTATTCCATATTTTATGGGAAAGACAACTTTATAAATGATGAAAATATAGATCGTGGCGGCATCAAATGGTCAAATTTTGCTACTACTCTACGATGGAACCATATTTTCGGTCGCAGGTTATTTTCAAACGCCACCATTTACGGTAGTCAATACAACTATGCCCTTTTGACAGGTCCAACAGAATGGGTTTCAGAAATTGGCAACCTGAGCATCAATTACGACCTGACTTATTATTACCAGCCCCAAACCACTTTTAAATTTGGAATTAATCAAAGTTATCATTGGTTTAATCCGGGCAATTTGACCCAGGTTGAGGATTATTCATTCTTTCCTGTTGTACAAAAATCCCAATCTCGTAAAACTGTTTTATATGCTAATGGAGAACATGATCTATCAGATAAATGGTCTGTAAAACTAGGCTTTCGATTGCCCATATGGACCAACACCGGTCCAACGATCGTGTATCAATTCGATAGTAGCTACCAGGTTTCGGATACCCTTATTATTCAGGATAAGGAACGGTATAAAACATTTGTCAACTTTGATCCGAGGATTAGTATAAAATACAAACTAGATAGCACATCATCCATTAAATTCAGTTATGGCATCTACCATCAGTACATCCAAATGCTATCAAATACCATCAGCCCGTTTTCTTCATTTGAGGTATGGCTTCCAAGTGGAACAAATATAAAACCCCAGCGAGCTGATCAAATAGCAATGGGCTATGTTAAATATTTCAAGAAAGCTCACCTTGAACTAAATGCAGAAGTATATTATAAGTATTTACAAAACCAGATTGATTATACACCACATGCTAACCTCCTGTTAAATCCTTTAATTGAGGGTGAGTTAAGATTTGGTGAAGGAAAATCATATGGATTTGAATTGCTGTTGCGACGGACGAAAGGTCGGTTAAGCGGCTGGATTAGTTATACTTATTCCCGGACTTTGCAAACAATTAATGGATTAAACAATAACCAGGAATTTCCCGCATTTTATGACAGGCCGCATGATTTTGCTATTTATTTATCCTACAATCTTTCGAAACGGGTAAATATTTCAGCTAACTGGATTTATTATACAGGTTCAGCTATAACTACGCCCGTTGGTTTTTATAACTACAATGGATATACTGTTCCATTATACGGCGATAAAAACAATGACCGCTTACCTGATTATCACCGTCTCGACCTGGCATTAAGCTGGCGGTTGAACAAAAAAATAGAACATAAATTTCAGCACAACTTAACCTTTGCCATTTATAATTTTTATAACCAGCATAATCCGGTATCGGTTAACTTTAATAAAATTGAAACCAGGAATGGCAACTTTGTGGTTCCAGCAAACCTGTTTGGTACTGACGAACTGCTTACCACACAAAAATACCTGTTGGGAATCATGCCATCCATAACCTATAAATTCAGGATATAGTATGAAAATCACTGAATATATATATCACCATTTCGGTTTCAAGCATCCACGCTTGATGCCGATTGCTTTTATTGTTTATATTCTTTTCATGATAATAACTAGCTGTGAAGAAAAAATCAATTGGGATCTGCAAATTGAAAATGTAAATACCGTTGTAGTGGATGCCATTATAACAAATGAAGTGAAGCATCAGCATATACACCTAACAAAACCATTTACAGGTTCAAATGATACTGCTATGCCGGTAACCGGTGCCCAGGTTTATATTATCACGGATAATTTGACAACAATATTTTTAGAGTCCCCAAACAATCCGGGTCATTATTTAAGTGACTACCCTGGCGCAGGTAGTATTGACATTACCTATCAGCTAAATATTCAATTCGAAGATAAAACTTACACAGCTGAGGCTTATATGATTCCGGTACTTCCGGCTACAATACCTACATGGCAATATGATAGTAATAAAGATTTATACAAGATCAATTGGAATGCTCCCCAATACAATCCATCCGAACTGGCTATGTATGAAGCCATTATTTCCTGGTCGCATTTAGTTGATTCCACCATAAAAGATACTCTAACCAGGGCAAGAATAAAATTTTACACCTTAAATACCATAAATGTCAGCTACAATATTTTTCCACAGGATGTGGAAGAAGTCTGGTTTCCCAAAAACAGTATTGCCATCGTTATAAAATATTCAGTAACCAATGAATATGGTGATTACCTGCGGGCATTATTGGCAGAGGCCGAATGGCAGGGCAGTTTATTTGAAGAGGCCCGGGGTAACCTGCCTACAAATATCTCAAATGGTGGACTGGGGTATTTTAGTGCTTGTTCGGTGATTTCGGATACGCTTATAGTACAATAGTTTTTCCTACATATAAATTTTTTCAGTTTTATAAATAAGGGTAAATCAACTTCCCTGTGTATTACTTCCGAAACAATCATTTAAAAACTAAAAAAAATGAAAACAACAAAAAAAATCTTAGCATTAGCCGTAATTATTTCAGGACTTATTTTTCAATCCTGTCAGAAAAATGACATTGAACCTACAGGTCAAAATGAGAACATTTTACCTGAACGTTTTAAAGTAGACATTCCCAGTTCCATCAGTTCGGTATCATACTACAAAGATGCCAATGTGGATACTTTGCAGGGGAATGATATCTATGAACACATGCGTACCTTTATTTATGTAGGCGAACATGCAGCAGATATTGTCGGTGAGATCATCCTGGTGATCAGCTGGCATAATTTAAGTCAGCCCATGTCATTTACTTTTATAAGTGATGATGATGGCCGGGAAAAACATGTTGTCATCATTGAAAATGCCTCATTTGAAGGATATAACTGGCAATATAAAATGACCATTACAGATGAGGGTACTTCAGATATAGTTAATGATAATACCGCGTTGCAAATATTCTGGGATAAAAATCCGATCAAAGGAATCGCTATGTTGAATCCGTATAACATTGACCGTACTACCGATCCCGAATATGCTGAAACCATGTACCGTATTGATTACAGTGAGGCTGGAGAACTGGGATATAGTCACCATATGATCGTATCCATTGATGGATTGCCGCTGGAAGATCCTTTGACAAATCAGTATTCACTATCCACCATGAAAATGTTTGTCGGTAAAAACGGTGATGTCATCAGTGTGTATGGAAACTCTGAACACCCCAATGCCACCTTTTTCACTGGTGAAACCGGATTTGACTGGGCATTTACTGCTGCAGGAAAAAATTCAATCGATATTGGAGTAGCAGAAGTTGGATTACCTTCAAACACCTTGAATTCAAGTAACCGTTATACATTACTTGTTGAAAATTCAATAGAAGCAGTATTTACCGAACAAATTTATGCCGTTTGGCCATGGATCGATCCTGAAACCGTTGAAGCATATCTTTATAATACAGAGGCACCCGGATTTTTTAGTAGCGGAGGATTTGTTCAGGGAGGTACAGCACCTTCGTCGCAATACAATAGTTTGTTAAGCATAATTGCCGGACTGACACCTTACAACCCGGCTGAAATACATGAACTTGAAATCGTTTTTGATTAAATTCTCATTGATTGGTTTAAAAGGGTCGTCTCTCAAAAGACGGCCTTTTTTATTTTAGCATGTCTTTTAAAAAAAATATGGCCAGCTATAGTAATTTTTCTGGTATAAGCTGGAGAATATTGCCAATGTAAAAGCAACTCTTAAGAAGGTTCATATGGCACATCTGATAAAAAAACTTTACAGACAAAACTTTAACAGATAATTACCTTTTTGACAATAAGCTTATCCCTTAGTTCTATCTGAATATAATAAACCCCTATTTCTAAACTAGAAAAATCAAATGTTTTTATAGTTGTTCGACCTGTAGGCTTAATCTTTTCAAGAAACAAAACCATACTAATTGAATTACTTAATGTCAATTCATATTCATCAACAATATTAACTGTCTCAAGGCTAAAAATACCATTGGAGGGATTGGGAAATAATTTTACCAATGAATTGTAATGACTATCATTAATGCTGCTTTCGCATGAATCAAATACAACAATTGCATAGTCTTCAATATAACAATCTTCAGCATAAACAACTACAATTGAAACAGTATCAGGCTCTGTGACCTCAAAGGTAATTTCACCCGGTATGGAAGAACCGCTCCAGTAGTATTGAGTTTCATCATTACCATTAAAAGTTGATGCATCGAGTATTACCGGTTCTCCCCAACAACCTTCAAATGTTGCCCCTTGAAATCCATAATAATAGTTTGTATCATTCTCGAAAATCCAACCGGGGGGAGGGTTATTTGGATCGGGTAAAGCTGTACTGTTTGCCCCTGCATAAAAATTTAGTGTTTCACTTTCGACACCTACAGTCCAAATATTAAGAAAATCACAGGACACATCTGCATTACCATAATCCTTTTTCAAATAAGCTAGTTCAGTAGGATCTGTAGACTTGATATTAATATTACAGCACTGATTACCACGAAGATATATTGAGTCGTTAATAGTTTGGGTTGTACCTGATTGAAAATATAACCAACTTCCGGAATAATCATAACAAGGCATCAATAACAAAGTGTCAAAAGTATTGTTTCCCAAAAAATACGTATCGTTCAAAAACTTGCTATACTCAATATAATTGGAACCTGATAGTGTAAAAGGACCATATGAAATAAATCTTTTAATATATTGTCCTTCCGGAAGTGTAAATTGGTTGGCATTTACAATAAGGTTGCTTATTTCTGCTTCTCCTTCAACGGAACAGTCATCGCCATTTATAATAACAGAATCAGCAATAAAATTTTCCCCTATTGTGCAATACACGCCATCCAGATGGATACTTTGGTAAATTACCAGATTATCTGAATTATTTATACTACTTGCAGCACCTTTTGCGTAAATACTTCCGTATTCAAGCTCACCGCCATTTTTATTTTGGTAAGACGCCTGATCTCCTTCCAAATAAATAAAAGAATTTTTCGCTAGTAATTCTAAGTTCTCAGCATCAATCAACCAGGCATCCTCATTTTCTTTATAAAGTTTGATTATAGAATTTTGAATGTTGAGGACCCTGGTGGATTGGTAATCCGAGAGGATTGCTCCACAATAGACTTGCTTGCTGTTTGTATTCAAATTTCCTTTCAGTAAATAAATACTCCCCATTCCATTCAGGTAATTATTAGTATCCAGCAAAAGATCATCCATTAATATCCATTCCCCTCCCTCACCATTAAACCAGATGTCATTGATAAACTGGTTGCCGTTCATTTCTATGGTATTGACTGGTTGAGTTGAAATAAAATCCACTTCACCAGTAAAAGTATTGATAACATTTTGATGAAATTTGAGGGAGCTGTTTATAGAAAGTATTGAACTCTCAGAAACTCCGGCCAATACAACATTGAATGGAATATTTTCCCAAATCATGCTATTACAAGCCGGATTGAGGATATCTATAAAAACAGTGTCTAACTGCTGTTCAAACGAATTTTCATTGAAAATTACATTATCCAGGACAGATGGTAATACCGCTGGAATAAATCCATTCTCTAAACGCCAGCTGTTTAAACTGCTCCAGTTTCCCTGTCCCCCATCCCAATAATAATCTTCTTGTGATAAAACTGTATTGCTTAATAGAAATAAAAACAGAAAATAAGATAAGTATTTCATAAAATTGGATTTGAATTATAATAACTAGATTGTAACAAAAATAGGAAATTATGTAATTCCTTTACGCTTAATTTCATAAATATTCTAAAAACTTAGAAATAAATTCAATCCAAAAAATCTTTAGGACAATTAAACTAATTTGTTAAAAATTTGTTAATATTCACATATGTAGATTTTTATTATTTAGAATTAGTCTAAATTTGCAATCCTTTTAAAAACAATTGGTTATTAAACATACAATGAAAAAACTCCTGAAGATTTCGGCTTTTTTGATAATTAGCTTACTATTCTCTATTCAATTAACCGCTACAGATGAACCCCCTGAGTTGGGAATTTATGAAAACCTTGATCAGTATATCCCAGACAATTTGGTTTTTACCGACGAGAATTACAATGTAATTAATTTGAAAGGGAAAATCGATAAGCCAACAGTAATTGCATTGGTTTATTATGAATGTCCCGGTATATGCAGTCCATTGCTTGAAGGAGTGGCTGATGTGATTACCAAGGCAAAAATTGACCTCGGTACCGAATACCAGGTATTTACCATCAGCTTCGATCCGGATGAAAAACCGAAACTGGCAAAGGATAAAAAAGCCAATTATGCCAAACTGGTTAAAAATAAAGATGTTACAAATGGCTGGACCTGGTTCACCGGAGATAGTACAAATATCACTAACCTGCTGAATTCGCTGGGTTATAAAGTAAAAAAGGAAGGCCAGGAATTTATTCATCCGGCTGCCTTGATCGTACTGAGCCCCGATGGAAAGATCACCCGTTATCTACATGGCACCTATTTCCTGCCCTTTGACTTAAAGATGGCCATTATCGAAGCATCCGAAGGTAGATCGGGACCCACAATCAACAAAGTTTTACAATATTGTTTCAGTTATGATCCGGAAGGAAAAAAGTATGTAATAAATATTACTAAAGTTTCCGGTTCACTCATTATATTTTTAGCCATCTCCATGTTCCTGGGATTGGCTTTCATTAAGAAAAGCAGAAAAAGAAAATCAATTAAATCGAATTAATATGTCGACGGTAGCTATTCAACCGAAAAGTTTTTTTGAGGAGAAAAAAGGTCTGTTTTCATGGATTTTTTCTACAGATCATAAACGGATCGGTTTATTATATTTTTATTCTCTCAGTTCATTTTTCCTGGTAGGTGTATTACTGGGTTTATTGATGCGATTAGAGTTAATTTCACCTGGCGAAACGATCATGGCAGCAAAAACCTACAACCAGGTTTTCACACTTCATGGGGTGATCATGATCTTTTTGTTTCTTATCCCCAGTGTTCCGGCTGTATTTGGGAATATTTTTCTCCCCATTTTGATTGGTACTGATGATGTTGCTTTCCCTAAAATCAACCTCCTTTCCTGGTGGTTATATGTTTTGGGTGGAATATTTGCTTTATCTACACTTGTGGTTGGTGACGGACCTGCTGATACAGGATGGACCTTTTATGCACCATATAGTGTAAGAACCGGAACCAATGTTTCGCTGGCTGTGCTGGCAGCATTTATTCTCGGATTTTCATCCATATTAACAGGACTAAATTTTATCGTTACCATACACCGGCTTCGCAGCCCTAAAATGGGTTGGTTTCAAATGCCTTTATTTCCCTGGGCATTATATGCTACAGCATGGATTCAGGTATTGGCTACCCCGATCATCGGAATTACATTATTAATGATCATTGCTGAAAGGGCTTTCGGGATCGGATTATTTGATCCGGCATTGGGAGGCGACCCGATTTTATACCAGCATTTATTCTGGATTTATTCCCATCCGGCAGTATACATTATGGTACTTCCTGCTATGGGCCTTATTTCGGAAATCATCCCAACTTTTGCACGACGTACAATTTTTGGATACAAGGCCATTGCATATTCCAGTATGGCCATTGCTTTTATAGGTTATTTTGTTTGGGGACATCATATGTTTACCTCAGGAATGAGCGGCCCTGCAAGGGTGATCTTTTCCATTCTAACATTTCTTGTGGCTGTTCCGTCTGCCATTAAAGTATTTAACTGGGTGGCTACCATGTACAAAGGTTCAATCCTTGTAAAAACCCCATTTCTTTTTGCCATGGCTTTTATCTTTCAATTTTTGATAGGTGGATTAACCGGTCTTGTTATCGGGGCATTGGCAGCTGATATTCATCTGCACGATACTTATTTTGTTGTAGGACATTTTCATTATGTAATGTTTGGAGGTACAGGATTCGCATTTTTTGGTGCACTTCATTACTGGTATGGAAAAATATGGGGTAAAATGTATAATGAAAAAGTTGCCCAGGTAGCATTTACCTTATTATTTATTGGTTTTAACATTCTTTATTTTCCAATGTTGATTTTAGGGATCATGGGCATGCCAAGAAGGTATTATGATTACCTCCCTGAATTTACAACGCTAAATGCTACTTCAACTGTCGGATCATGGATATTGGTTTTAGGGTTGATCATTATGATCGTTAACCTGATCAGATCAAAGAAAAGAGGTGATATTGCACCTAAAGATCCATGGGGAGGAACAACACTGGAATGGCAAACGTCATCACCGCCATCTTTGCATAATTTTGATACTGAACCGATAATTCCGGAAGAAGGACCTTATTATCATAAAGATTAATACTTGGAAGTGAAGAATATAATTAATTACAGCATAAATATTACCACTATATGTGGTTATAACATATTATAAAACTATGGCAAATTTTGTAATGGTAAACTCCGGTCACAACCGGGATGATGAAGCATCAAAACTGGGAATGTGGTTATTCCTGTTCACCGAACTTTTACTGTTTGGAGGATTGTTCCTTGTATATTCTGTTTACAGGTACCTGAATGCAGAAGCATTTTTAGAAGCATCTTACGAATTAAATGTGATGATGGGTACAATAAATACAATTGTACTTTTAACCAGTAGTTTAACAGTTGCAATGTCAGTAACAGCTGTTCAAAAAGGGAATACCCGTCTGGCACTACGATTAATCTGGGCAACCATTGCTTTTGCAGGCGTTTTCCTTGTTATAAAATATTTCGAATGGACAGCTAAATTTGAACATGGCCTGTTCCCGGGAATGGATCATTATAATCACCTTGAATCCGGAGAAAAACTTTTCTTTTTCCTGTATTACTTTATGACCGGTTTACATGGATTACATGTGATTATTGGAGCCATTCTTTTAGGTTTTGTTATCAGAGCTATTAATAAAAAAGAAATAAACCAGGGAAGTTTCATATTCCTTGAAAATGGAGCCCTTTACTGGCACCTTGTGGATGTAATCTGGATCTTCCTATTCCCTTTATTCTATTTGATACACTAAAACCCAGAACTCAGAACTTTTGCCGTAGGCATTCCTTCGGAAGAACTTTGAAATTTAAACTTATTAAATATGTCAGAAAATAACAAAAGTAGATATTTACCCGGCGATCCCAAAGAGCATCATGTGGTTTCATACAAATTTAGTATTGGTATCTGGTTTGGCTTGATCATACTTACCATAATGACGGTACTTGTATCTGTGATGGGAATTAACCTGGTGGCTTTTTCAGTGGCAACAGCTTTGATTATTGCTTCAACAAAAGCTATTGTTGTAGTTAATTATTTTATGCATCTGAAATATGACAATGTCGTATTAAAAATATTACTTGGGGTTACCATGTTACTTTTTGTAGTATTTATTTTTTTAACCGTAATTGATTATATAACAAGATAAAAACAGAGGTATATGTTCACAAATGCTTCAAATTTTGTAGATGGTGTTGATTTGTCATTCGTAATAATTCTGGGAATTTCGGTATTTTTCCTGGTAGCAATTACAGCTGTTATGATATGGTTTGTAATCAGGTATAACAGGAAAAGAAATCCGAAAGCCGAAAACATACATGAAAACCATAAGCTTGAAATTATCTGGACAGTGATCCCTACATTGCTTGTTCTGGTTATGTTCTACTATGGATGGATGGGATATAAACCAATGCGGAGTTTCCCAAAAGACTCCATCCATATTACAGCTATTGCTCAAATGTGGTCATGGAATTTTGAGTACCCAAATGGTAAAATATCCGATACACTTGTTATTCCAAAAGATAAAGCAGTTACTCTCAAACTGGTATCTCGCGATGTAGTACACAGCCTTTATATTCCTGCTTTTAGGATAAAAGAGGATGTGGTGCCCGGTATAGAAAACAAAATGTGGTTTATTGGCCAGGAACTGGGGGATTACAATATTTTATGTGCTGAATATTGCGGCGACCGTCATTCATATATGATGAGTAAAGTGTACGTTATACCTGAAGTGGATTACGCCACATGGCTAAACGACAAATCCTCAAATGATCATCCGGGATTACAAGTACTAAAGAAAAATGCCTGTACAAGCTGTCATTCACTGGATGGTTCAAAACTGATCGGGCCTTCTTTTAAAGGTGTTTGGGGAATAACCGAAACTGTGATAACCGAAGGTGTTGAAAGACAAATTACGGTTAATGAAGAATACATTAGAACTTCACTTAATGATCCGAATGGAGACATTGTTAAAGGATACAATCCTGGATTAATGATTTCATACAAAGATTTAGTAAACGATGAAGATCTGGAGCAAATAATTGATTATTTGAAAACATTAAAATAGTTTGAAGTTTGGCTTTGTATGGGAGGGTCAGTCTGAGGTCCTCGAAGACTGTGTGGAGGATAAAACTCGAATATATAAGATTGTGAAACTTTTATAATTGTAAAATTACTTAAATTGAAAAAGTCCTTTATAAATACACTCCTGGAACTAAGTAAAGTAAGAATAACCTTTGCCGTTTCATTAACCACAATAACCGGATATGTATTAGCCAGTGGCCAATTTGATACAGGTTTGATTTTACCCACACTTGGAATCTTTTTACTGGCCTGTGGTTCTTCAGCATTAAACCATTACCAGGAGCGGGACAAAGATGCACAGATGGAGCGGACGAAAAACAGGCCCATCCCTTCAGGAAGAATTTCCGAAACCAGTGCCTTAATCTTTGCACTTACTCTTTCGGTTTTAGGTTCCGTATTGATCTATTTAGGTTCAGGTATACTAGCTCTTCAGCTCGGATTGCTAGCCATGATTTGGTACAACGCCATTTATACTCCCTTAAAGAAAAAAACAGCCTTTGCTGTAATACCCGGATCTGTAATCGGAGCACTGCCCCCAATGGTAGGTTGGGTAGCCGGAGGTGGCAGCCTAACTGATCCGCGGGCTTTGATCATAGCTTTCTTTTTCTTTATCTGGCAAGTACCTCATTTCTGGTTGCTGCTTTTAAAATACGGTAAAGAATATGAAAAAGCTGGTTACCCTTCACTCACAAGTATTTATAGCGAAAAACAAATTAAATACACCACCTTTATTTGGACCATGGCCACAGGAGTAACTGCACTTATGTTACCTGTGTTTGGAATTGTAAATTCCATTGGTTTCTCCATTGGAACGCTTTTGATTTCCGGATGGTTAATATTCCAGTTTGTTCGATTGTTGAGACAAAATGATGAATCATTTAAACCAGGAATTTACTTTATGAAGATAAACTACTTCGTGTTGTTTATGATCATCTTTCTTTCAGTTGATTCGCTTCTCTAAACCGGAAATTACATATTTCACACCTAACGACCAGACTTATATACGTGTTAAAAGTGAGCGAAAATTTATTTTAAATTGAAATCTCGTTATATGTAATTTATTGAATATTAATAATAAAGCCCTATTTATTTTCATTTTTTCATGCAACTAAAATGTTTATTGGCCTGTCTGACTTGTATTAAAAATGATATTCAAATTAAATTAAAAGGATTAGTATAATATGAGATTATTGAAAACAAGTGATCGGGAACAAGCTGCATTAAAAGTGATTAACAGGCATAAGGGTAAACGCATTGTTTATGAAGCTTACAAGCGCAAAGATCCTGATATGGCAGAAAAGTATATGAATTTTATCGCCAGGAACAGAAATGCCATGTATATTTCATGGGATAAGGAGCGGAAAAGATTTGTAGCTTAACAAATTTGCTTGTTACCACGTCCTGAAAAAATTACCTCCTACTATCCAGCATAAAAAACCGGACATTGAATAATCAATGCCCGGGGGATCATCATACTGTAGTATCACAGTTGAAAATCAATTCACGATGATTTTCTTTCTTAATGTAGTTTTGGTTGACTGAAGTTCAATGATGTAAATCCCTTTTGGCAACATGGAAAACATTGAGAAAATGGTTGTCCGCAGGACTCTCCTTATGAGTCCTATGGATCTTCGGAGAATTGGTGATTTATAATGTATATGATATTTGTGGTTTTTAGTGTAGGTTTATAAAAATTATGTAAAAATACGTTTGGATAAATACAGGATAGATAGATTTCATTCAGCTTCAAGTGGAGTACTAAGTCAGTGCCAGTACTACTATTCAAAAAAATCTCTTTTTAAATGCTTCATGTTTTAACTTGGCTTCTTCCAGGATTTCCTGAAATTTCGGATCATCACGGGCAGAATCTAAATAAGAATTGGTAAGCATACAGGGATAATTGAAAAAGCCTCTATCAACTGCTTTTCGCAAGCATCGAATAC
>Ga0255366_10091_pt1 | contig 15376 bp, 16 predicted proteins | sample ANMaggSeSYBR01C4_FD_182086 | JGI IMG/M metagenome (GOLD analysis project Ga0255366, IMG submission 182086) | Sediment cell enrichment communities from methane seep in Santa Monica Basin, California, United Staets - ANME aggregate JGI... | ecosystem: Environmental > Aquatic > Marine > Cold seeps >... | reverse complement strand
GAGCGATACAGTTGATTGGTGCCGGAGAAATATGCTACGAAAAAAGACTTGCTGTTCTGGCCAATAATATTTCCAACGTTAATACAGTTGGATTTAAGTCAGATCAAGCTTTCCGATTATCTGATTTAAATGGGAATCCTGAAAGAAATTCAATTTCAGGAAAGCAGCAAATTTTGTTTCCCATTCTTCCATCCTGGACCAAAACCGACTTTTCTTCCGGTCCTGTGAAACATACAGGTAATGCTTTAGACCTGGCTTTAGGCGGAAACGGTTTTTTCTGCATTAAAACACCTGAAGGAGTTCAATATACGAGGAAAGGCAATTTTACTCTCAATGAAGAAGGATTGTTGCTTACTCAGGAAGGTTTACCTGTTTTGGGCAAAATGGGTGAAATAGAAATCAATGGCAAGGATTTTGTTGTTGACGGGCAAGGAAATGTTACGGTGGACGGAAATCAGGTCGACACAATAAAGATCGTCGATTTTCCTCAACCTTATGCCCTGGAGAAGGTTGGTAATTCATTATTTGCTCTTACTGATCCGGATATTGCAGAAAATAAAGCTGAAAGAGTTGAGGTGCGGCAGGGGTTTGTCGAATTTTCGAATGTAGATGCCATAAAGATGATGACGGAGATGATTGAAGTGCTCAGAGGATATGAAACATATCAAAAAATTATTCAATCTATTGATGATATCAACTCAAAAGCAATCAATGATGTTGGAAGGCTGGCGTGAAAACAGCAAAAAAGCTAATTAGCTGATGGGCTGATGAGCAAAATAGCTGGTAAGCTGTTGAGCTGATAAGCTCAAAGCAAAAAAGCTAAAAGCAAAACATCAAAACATCAAAACATCAAAACAGCTTACCAGCTCAACAGCTAAACAGCTTATTAGCTCAACAGCTTATTAGCTAAACAGCTAATACGGGAGGTTAATCATGATTCGGAGTCTATGGACAGCAGCTTCGGGAATGCAGGCTCAAACATTAAATATTGATGTTATTTCAAACAATCTGGCCAATGTAAATACTACCGGCTTTAAGAAAAGCAGGGCTGATTTTCAGGATTTGCTGTATGAGACACTCTCTCCGGCAGGAGCTGCCTCTTCAGCCGGTACTCAGATGCCTACCGGAATTCAGGTGGGTCATGGAACAAGCCCTGCGGCTATCCAGAAGATTTTTATGCAGGGAAATTATCAATATACGCAAAATAAACTGGATATGGCCATTGAAGGAGATGGTTTCTTCCAGATCTTGCAGCCCAATGGCGAGGTTGCATATAGCAGGGCAGGGGCATTTAAGCTCAATGGCGACGGAGAGATTGTTACCTCTGATGGTTTTCTGATGGAACCTGGGATAAGTATTCCACCCGATAGCATCGCGATCAATATCGGAATAGATGGAACGGTTTCGGTTATACAGGCAGGACAAACTGAGGCCAGCGAGATCGGAACTATTGAGCTTGTCAAGTTTATTAACCCTGCCGGGCTAAACAGCATAGGCAGAAATCTATATCTTAGCACATCAGCTTCAGGCGATCCTGTTACCGGTACTGCCGGAGAAGAGGGGTTCGGCACCATCAGTCAAGGATACTTAGAGATGTCTAATGTTAGCGTGGTTGATGAGATGGTCAACATGATTACTGCCCAAAGGGCTTATGAAATTAACAGCAAAGCCATCCAGGCATCCGATGAAATGTTGCAAATGGCAAACAATCTTAGACGGTAAGTAAAATGAAAAGATTAAAAGCTCAAAGCTCAAAGCAAAAAAAAATTGCCGTTCTTATTATCTGTCTATCACTCTTTTTTTCTATATCGGGAATATCTGCGGATCTGTTTGCTGAAGATATAATTAGTATAAGGGTTTTAAAAAAGGCTGAGATAGAAGATGATAAGATACTGTTGGGAAAGATTGCCGTGATCAAAGGTGAAAACTTTGAGTTTGTTCAAAAACTACAGGCTATTGTTGTTGGAAGGGCGCCTTTGCCCGGGAAGTCACGTCAGATTGATGAACATTATATAAAAAACCGCTTGAAACAAAACGGTATTGATTTATCACGGATAATACTAAAAGTTCCCGAAAAAAATGAGATATCCGGAAGTTTTATTGAGATATCCAGGGAGAGGATTGAAAAGATTGCATTAGATTTTATATATAAAAAAATTCCCTATGAAAGAAACAGAGCAAGGGTCAAGAAGATTCGGGTTAATCGTAGCGTGGTTCTTCCAAAAGGAAGGGTGACCTATAAAGTTGTTCTTCCCAGACACATGGACTTTTTTGGTTTAATTCCCCTTTCCGTTGTTTTTAATGTAAATGGTCTCTTTCAAAAAAAGGTCTCGGTGACTGTTGATATTGAGGTGTTAACAGAAGTGGTTGTCACTAAAAGGCCGATTGGAAGGTATAAAATGATAACAGAAGATGATATCTCTTTACAACAAAGGGATATGTCAAATTTGTCGTTCAATATTATTACCAACTACGAAGATGTCCTTGGCAAAAGAGCCAAAAGAGCAATTGATGCAAAAACAGTTTTAAGAGCTGATCTTATAGAATCTCCACCTTTGGTCAGGCGCGGAGACATTGTGTCGATCATTGCTGAATCGAATGCTTTAAGAATTACCGCTCTTGGAGAAGTTAAGGAAAAAGGCCGTATGGGCGAGAGAATCAGAGTTGTAAATCTTGATTCTAAAAAAGGGATATACGCACGTGTACTCAATTCAAATACAGTAATGGTTAATTTTTAAAAACCGGAGATTAAAAAGAATGTTTTGCAAATACAAAAAAATATCAAAATTTTTAATGTACGTCTGCTTTTTTTCATTCTTTTTTATGCTTTTTTTCGGTTGTGCCGGCAAGATTAAAGAGATAAAATCGCCAATGGATAATATTGTCAATCAGGCCAATGAAGAAGAACCTGCTTTACAATATAACGGGTCTCTATGGGAGGATGGCGGTCATTTAAGCGAGTTGTTTGTAAATTCTAAAGCCAGGAAAGTCGGAGATATTGTTACTATTAAAATAGTTGAATCCTCAAGCGCTTCAAATAAAGCTACAACCAATACAGGCAAAAGTTCTTCTTTATCTATGGGCGTAGATAATTTATTTGGTTTGGAAGGTCGGTATGGAACAGGCAGTACAAAGAGCCCCCATCCATTTTTCAACCCTTTTGCAAAAATTCAGAGTGGTTTGTCGAACAACTTTGACGGATCCGGGACAACCACGAGGAGTGGAGACCTTACGGCATATATCACCGCAAGGGTCACAAAAGTATTGCCTAACGGCAACCTTGAAATTGTGGGAACCCGTGAAGTAACGGTAAACAGCGAAGAACAGACGATAACCTTATCCGGAATTATTCGGCCGAGAGACATTTCACCCAATAACGTAATTCTGTCAACTTATATAGCTGATGCCCAAATTGCATATAGTGGTGCAGGTATAATTAATGACCGTCAGCGTCCCGGCTGGATGGCAAGGATGCTGGACTGGATCTGGCCGCTTTGATTTCAGGGATCATGGGTCAGGGATCGGGGATCGGGGATTAGGGGTCAGGGATCAGGGATTAGGGATCGGAAATTTTAAGGTGATGATCGCAGGGGTGAATCTTGTGTTTGCCCATCACAGGGGGAAAGGATGGCTGAAAAAATGAACAAAACTATGCTTGCAAAATTTGTGTTAATATCGGTAATCCTGACCCTTTTTGTCAGTCATGCTCATGCTGTTCGCATCAAGGACATTATAGATATTGAAGGGGTTCGCAAGAACCAGTTGGTTGGATATGGGCTGGTCGTTGGTTTAAATGGAACCGGTGACGGCAGTAAATCGGAATTTACTATTCAATCCATGGCAAGCATGTTGGAAAAAATGGGGATAACGGTTAAAGCTGAAGATATAAAGGTTGATAATGTTGCAGCCGTGATGATTACCGCTGATCTGCCGCCATTTGCAAGAGTCGGCAGCAGAATTGATGTTCTTGTCAGTTCTATAGGAGATGCGGATAACCTTCAGGGAGGAACATTGCTGCTTACTCCTCTTAAGGCCGTAAATGGAAAGGTTTACGCTGTTGCCCAGGGCCCGGTCAGCACAGGGGGGTTCTCGTCCGGAGGAGAAGGCGGAAAAGTCCAGAAGAATTTTCCAACTGTGGGGCGCGTTGTAGGCGGAGCTATAATTGAAAGAGAAGTGACATCTAATTTTAATCAAAAAAAAACATTGTCCCTGGCATTACGCAGGTTTGATTTTACTACCGCATCTCGTGTGGCAGAGGCAATAAATGCGGCTTTATACGAACAGGCAGCTAAAACTCCGGACGCCGGAACCATACAGGTAGAAATTCCGGAAAAATATTCGGAAAACATTGTGGGATTGGTTTCTTTGATAGAAGGATTGGATGTCACTCCTGATACAACTTCTAAAATAGTGGTTAATGAACGGACCGGAACCGTGGTTATGGGAAATAATGTCAGAATTTCAACCATCGCCATTGCTCACGGGAATTTGAGTATTCAGATTAAGGAATCAAAAGATGTTTCTCAGCCCCTTCCTTTTTCACGGGGTGAAACTGTAGTGACTCCTGATACGGAAATTTCAGTAGAGGAGGAGAAAAACAAACTCGTTGTGGTTGAGTCCGGAGTAACTATTGGTGAGGTGGTGATGGCTTTGAATGCACTGGGAGTATCCCCTCGAGATTTAATTGCCATCTTCCAGGCCATCAAGGCAGCCGGAGCCCTGCAGGCAGAATTGGAGATAATCTAATGTCGGATTTGATTTTTTCGCCAGAATTATTAGAAACAAATAGAGTGCAAAATTTTTTAGAATCAGGGAAAGCTTCTTCTTCCTGTAAAAGTGACGCTCAACTTAAGGAAGCATGTTTTGAGCTGGAGTCTCTTTTTATTAATTATCTTTTAAAAGAGATGCGAGCTACTATTCCCAAGTCAGGATTTATCAACGGTGGAAAGGCTGAAGAGATCTACACATCCATGTTGGATTCTCAACTGGCAAAAGAAATGGCCTTCAGTGGAGGAATCGGCCTTTCTTCTCTTCTTCGTGATCAACTTGGTAAATTGGATGATTAGGGTCAGATTTGTTCGATTTTAGATCACAAAAGTTGATAGAATAGCGGGCTATTTTGATATTTTTGTGATTTAAGATCGGGCAAAGGTGGCCTGAAGCTGTGATGCATAGTTGGGGAAATTATTTCGTCCACGTTCCTAAAGCTTTAGTTGTTTTTTGCCGATAAAGAATATAGGTAGAAATTACGTAACAACTTGACCATTTGATTAGTTGCTGCCTCCGGCCCGTAAGGGTATTGGCCTACGCCCCGGAGGGAGCAAAGCTCAAAGGAGGTTTTAGAAATGGAAATTACGGCAAAGAACTTTCCTGTTAATTTAGAGATGTACCAAAACATCAGGGATAAAGAAAAGACAGGTTACTCATCGAAACAAGCCTCTGGGGAAATTTCCGGAGAGGATAAAGTTGAATTATCTTCAAAAGCAAGGGAGAATCTGGAGGCAAAAAAGGTATTACATTCTCTTCCGGATATCAGGAAGGAAAAGGTAGCTTATTTAAAAAATGAGATCGAAAATGGAACTTATCAAATTAAAGGTGAAAAAATAGCTGTCAAAATGCTGGAGGAATCTTTTTTTAGCGTGATGGGATGAACGAATTGATAATTGGATGATTGGTGGCATGGACAAACTCGTTTGTCCGTGTCTGGCCAAATTAATGAATTAACGAATTAACAAATCATGGACCTGCTGTTCAATAAATTTTTATGTCTGCTTGACGATGAAACCGGTTTTTATCGATCCCTGCTTCTAATCGTCCAAAAAGAGAATAGGGCGGTGGTAGATTTAAAACTTAAAGAGTTGAATGAGGCTATTAAAGAAAAAGAGAATTTGCTTCTAAAAATTCAGATACTGGAAGAACAAAGACAACGCATGCTGGAGAGAGTGGCTGATTCTATAGAATGCCCGTTTCAGGGGCTTACTCTGTCTAAATTATCTCAATTGATAGAAGAGCCTTACTCCACCCTGTTAAATACTTGCCATTCCAATCTTCTATCAATAACACAAAGTATTCAGGAAGTTAATAATAGCAACAAATCCCTGGTAATGCACTCTCTTAAACTTGTTGGAAGTTCGTTGTCCTTATTAGATAATTTAATTTCCCCCATTCCAGTTTATTGCCGGACAGGTAAGACTCAAATTAACGATAAAGGCGGACAGGTTCTTTCCTCTCAAATTTAGTCGAGTTGGAAAAAGGAAACAGGCATGCACAAGACAGACGAGAAAATTGTTTCTATGCTTGAAAAAATCGGAGAAGATATAGATACGGTTGGCTTAAATGATAGCGAAGCATGGAATAATATTTGTATTAAACTGGAAAGAATGATCCATGATATTCCTGATGAAAAAACTGAGTTGTTTAACATTCTTACTCTCTGTCTGAAAGGACTGCGGGCTATATCCGAGAAATCCGTTATTGATTCTTTATCCCTTGTTAACGCTATATTGGATGCATTGACAGCTTCAGGGCAGTATCTTTCGGACAAACCGGATAGCTTGCCTCTTATTAGTGAAGCCAGTCATTTATTAGAAAGCATTTTGAACAAAGACAGGGTTGAAGATGATTGTCAGACAGCTCTTTCGACCCTTAATGATGCGGCTGCGCTTTTGATTCAGCTTGAACAGGATGACATGGAAGGATTGACCGGTTTGCAGCAATTGCTGCAAACAATTGTTGCTGACGGATCATGCCCTGAATTTTTACGTAAAAATATTGTTCAGGCTACTCAAAAGATCGAAGAACTTATTAAAACTGATGTTTCTGATCCGTATTTAACTGTTGGCGAAGTTGGTAATCTTATAGAAAAAGCTATGAATGAGATAGAAAAGAATGGCAGAGAGGAAATCGTCGGCAGTGTTGAAGAGAGAGAAACGGACGATCAGGAAGGTGTGGTGAATGGAAATGTAAACAAAGAAGTTGATTTTGTTGTGGAGCAAGACGAGCCGGCTGCTGAAAAACAGATGTCTGATTACATGCCTGAAGATGCGGATTTAGAACTGATTGGCGAGTTTGTTACTGAAGGAATTGAGTTAATTACAAACGCCGAAGAGGCCCTGTTAACTCTTGAAAATGACCCGGATGATATGGATGCAGTAGGCACTGTTTTTCGCGCTTTTCACACCATTAAGGGGACAGGTGCCTTTATGGAGCTTACTATCATATCGGAAATGGCCCATCATGCGGAATCGCTTTTAAGTCATGTTCGAGATCGTGAAATACGCTATGCAGGCGGATACGCAGACCTTGCGCTTCGTTCTCTTGATATGCTCAAAGAACTCATTCAGTCTGTTGAGCGAGCTCTAAATGGTGAGACTTTATCTAAGCCGGAAGGTTACGATGATTTGATGGTTCTTCTGGAAAATCCGGAACAAGCGGGTATATCTGAAGATTTTGATGAAACAACTCCGCTTCGAATTGGCGATATTCTGGTTGCTCAGGGCAATGCTGAAAGGGAGAAAGTGGAGGCTGCCTTAGCTTTATATCCTGATAAACCGATTGGAGCGGCAATTGTGAAATCAAAGGCTGCATCCGCAGAGGATGTTGGTCGGGCGATTCGAACACAAAAGAGGATGAATAGCGCCAAACAGGTTGTGCAGTCATCAATTCGGGTGAGTACTGACCGGTTAGACCGTTTGATTGATATGGTTGGAGAGCTGGTAATTGCAAACTCAATGGTAGCTCAGGACGAAATTGTGACCGGCGACAGACACCATGAACTCTTAAAAAAGGTTATTCATACAAGCAAGATTGTTCGTGAACTGCAAAATATAAGCATGTCAATGCGGATGATTCCACTTAAAGCCACCTTCCAGAAAATGGCCCGGTTAGTGAGAGATCTATCTCGCAAGGTTGGCAAAAATATCAATTTTGTCACAGAAGGCGAAGAAACAGAGATCGACAGGAATATGGTGGATATTGTTAAAGATCCGCTCGTACATATGATTCGCAATGCAGTAGATCATGGCATAGAACTGCCTGATGTCAGAAAAAAAACCGGCAAACCTGAATATGGTACGGTACACCTGTCAGCCTATCATTCTGCGGGAAGCGTAGTGGTGGAGATAAAAGATGATGGGAATGGCCTTGACCGCAAGAAGCTGATTACTAAAGCACTGGAAAGAGAAGTTATTACTGATGGAGATTTGCTTAGCGATCGAGAGGTGTTTAACCTGATTTTTGAACCGGGTTTTTCTACTGCCGAGGTAGTTAGCGACGTATCCGGCCGTGGCGTAGGGATGGATGTTGTAAAAAGAAATATCGAAACTCTGCGTGGACAGGTCGAAATTCAATCCGAACCAGGAAAGGGAAGTGTTTTTCAAATGAGGCTTCCTTTGACTCTGGCAATTGTTGATGGAATGGTTATCCGTGTTGGTTGCGAAACATATGTTGTTCCAACAGCTTCGATTATCAGGTCTGTCAGGCCTGCTCAGGAAGACCTTTCAACAGTATTAAATTCCGGCGAGATGTTTTCTCTTCAGGATAAGCTTCTTCCATTGTTTCGGCTGGACAGTTTATTTAATATCAGGGATGCTGAGCAGGATCCGACCAGGGCGCTTGTTATGGTAATTGAAGACAATGGAAGTCAGGCATGTCTGCTTATTGATGAGTTGATAGGCAGGCAACAGGTTGTTATCAAAACATTGGGGGAAAGTATGCAGGACATACCCGGAATTTCCGGAGGTGCTATTATGCCGAGCGGTCGAGTAGGATTGATTCTTGATGTTGGAGATCTGGTGAAGTTCGCAACTACGCTTGAATGAAGATGGGTGATTGGATGATTAGGGCGGGGTAAATCCGCCCCTACAAGAACTTCCGAATTACCTAACCGCGCAGGCAGAAACTTTGTACCAGCAACGAGCAACCAGCAACCAGCAACGAGTAACCAGCAACGAGTAACCAGCAACGAGTTATGACTTTAATGTCAATTGAATTAGATGAAAAGTATTTTAAGAAGGTTAGCCAAATAGTATACCGGTTTTCCGGAATTAATCTGAAAGACGGTAAAGAGGCTCTGGTCAGGGCTCGTCTCATGAAACGGTTGCGGGCATTGGGAATGGAAAGTTTTGAAGAATATCTTAAATTCATTGATAGTAACAGCGGGGGAGAGGAACTCGGCTGCATGATTGATGAGATGACAACCAATAAAACATTTTTTTTCCGCGAGATAGAGCATTTTAATTATTTGCGTGAAAAGATATTGCCGGAACTTAAAAACAATAGATTGAGATTTTGGAGTGCCGCCTGTTCTTCCGGTGAGGAGCCTTTTTCTCTGGCAATTCTGCTGATGGAAAATATACCGCTGATAAAATCTATGGATGTGCGGATTTTGGCCACAGATATATCGACAAAAATGCTGAATAAGGCGCGCAAAGCTGTTTATGAAGAGGAAACACTACAAAATGTTCCGAAGCTGTTTTTGCAAAAGTATTTCGTTAAAGTTCGAAATGAGTTGTTTCTTGCGTATCAGGTAAAAGATAATGTTAGCTCAATGGTTCAATTTTCCTGGCTGAACCTGATGGGATCATGGCCGATGAAGGGGCCGTTCAACGTAATATTTTGCCGCAATGTGATGATTTACTTTGACAGGTCAACTCGGCAGAAGCTGATTAATCGTTTTTGGGAGCTTATAGAGCCAAGAGGTTATCTTTTTGTAGGTCATTCAGAGAGTCTGTCAGGCATTTCGCACAAATTTAAGTATGTACGTCCGGCAACTTATAGGAAATAATTGATGATTGATAATTGATGATTTAGTCGCTGGGTGGCATGAACAAACTTGTTTATCCGTGTTTAAGATGATTAGGAACGTGGACGAATTAACTTCCACGTTCCTTAGATGAGTTGGAGCATATGAAACACATTGTTGTAGTGGCAGATATGAAGGTTGGGCAAAAAGGAGATATGATCGTAACATATGCTCTTGGCAGTTGTCTTGGGTTGATGGTTTACGATCCAATAGCACAGGTCGGTGGGATGCTGCATGCCATGTTGCCATTATCCAAGATTAATCCGCAGAAGGCTGAGGCTAATCCTTTTATGTTTGTTGATACAGGGGTTCCGGCGTTGTTCAAAAAAATATACAGCATGGGCGGGCAGAAAGCAAGATTAATTGTCAAAGCCGCAGGTTGCGGTCAGCCTTTGGGTAAAAATGAAATGTTCAAAATAGGAGACAGGAATTACACTATCCTGAAAAAACTTCTCTGGAAAAATGGTATCCTCCTTGCTGCGAATGCTATTGGCGGTATGATTGGCCGTACGGTATATTTCGACATTTCAACAGGCCGGACAATTATCAGCAGTAAGGGACTGGAGAGTGAACTGTGAAACAAACAAAGCTGCTTAATATCCTGACAAAAGTAAAATCGTTTCCAAGTATGCCCGGGGCGGCAGAAAAATTGCTCAAAATGCTTGATAATCCTGATATGACCGCGGCACAAATCGAACAGATTTTGCGATATGATCCAGGCCTTACAGCCAATCTTCTAAAGCTGACAAACTCCGCATATTTCGGGCTTCCGTGTAAGGTTGGCTCAGTGGGTCAGGCCGTAGTTCTATTGGGATGGAAAAGATTGATTCAGTTAGTAATGGCCTCTTGTGTAAATGCTATAATGGGCAAACCTGTTCCCGGCTATGATCTGCCTGCTGGTGAACTCTGGCGGCACTCAATCGCAGTATCGGTTGCAGCGGAAGACCTGGCAAAGGAACTAAAAATTTCAGCACCTGAAAATATCTTTACGGCAGCACTTCTCCACGATGTAGGAAAGCTGGTTTTGGGCAGTTTTGTGAAGGAAGACTTAGAGGAAATTGAGATAGAAGCATCTCGTGGAATATCTTTTGAATTAGCTGAACATATGGTGTTAGGCACAAACCATGCTGAGATCGGGGCTCAAATATTAAAAAGCTGGTCGTTTCCGCCGGCACTTGTCAATGCAGTTCGTTGGCATCACGATCCTGACTCTGCCGGCAAAACAGATACACTGGTAGATATTGTCCATGTAGCTAATATATTATGCCTGATGATTGGAATTGGAGTTGGGAGAGAAGGACTTTGCTACAAACCTTCGCCTTTGGCGACAAAAAGATTAGGTCTCAAGACTAATGATCTTGAAATGGTTGCCAGCCGGACATTACAATATGTTGATGATTTATGTGATGTTTTTGAAACAAGCTAAACAGGGGTGATCAAAATGGCGATCAATATTCTTATAGTAGACGACAGTGCTGTCATGCGGGCTATGATCTTAAAAACCATGCGTATGACCAACCTTCCACTAGGAGAGATTTATCAAGCTGCGAACGGTCAGGAGGGACTTGATAGTCTCAACCAGCACTGGATAGACCTGGTGATTGTGGATATCAACATGCCGGTCATGAACGGGGAGGAGATGATAGACCGTATGCAGGAGAATCCGAATACTAAAGAAATTCCAATAATTGTAGTTTCTACAGAAGGGAGCAGGACGCGTATAGAGCGCTTGCAGCACAAGGGTGCCAGGTTTATCCACAAACCCTTTTCTCCGGAAATTATTTGCGATACTATTAAAGATATTACAGGGGTGGAAGGTAACGATGAGTGAGCAACTTAAAGAGATACTATCTCGCGTGGTTAGAGAGACTTTAGAACAACTGGCTTTTATGTTCTCATTGCCGGAAGATGAGAGGGGCTGCATGATTCCGGATTCTGCGGTTGCGGCAACTATTTCATTTTCAGGTTCGTTTTCAGGGAGACTTGTCATGACAGTTTCAAACCAGCTTCTCCCTGAGCTTGCCGCAAACATGCTTGGCGTGGATGAAGAAGAAACAGCGCTCAATCAACAGCATGATGCCCTTAAAGAGACGATAAATATCATTTGCGGTAACCTGTTGCCTGCCATTGCCGGAAATGAAGTTGTCTTCAATATTGATGCGCCGGTGATTATCACCGAAATCGAAGCAATAAAAGATGTTATAAAAGACAATGATAACAAACTTACATCCATGGTGAAACTGAATATTGAAGAGAGTGAATGTGATCTGTTTTTGTTTGTTGAGGGTGAGTTTACGATATCGTCGTAGGGGCACGATGCATCGTGCCCCTACGGTCAATGGCATTCGTTTAAGGTGTTTTTAACCTAAATTAGTCTGTATATTGTATGTGGCTTTGTCATGGCATACAATATGTTGTATTAAAAATGCAATTTTGTTCTTAAACGAATGCCATTGGCCCCCTACGATACGGAGTTAAAAATGATAAAAGTACTCATTGTAGATGATTCGGCGATTGTCCGTAAAATTTTGACCAAAGAGCTGTCCGGATACAAGGATATCGAAATAATCGGAACTGCTGTTGATCCCTATATGGCACGAGATAAGATTGTAAAACTCAAACCCGATGTAATTACTCTTGATCTGGAGATGCCGAGAATGGATGGCCTTTCGTTTTTGGCAAAACTGATGAAGCATTACCCTATGCCCGTGGTTGTTGTGAGTTCTCTTACTCCGAGAAACAGCGAAAATGCTTTGAGGGCATTAGACCTTGGGGCTGTGGAAGTTCTTTGCAAACCCGGATCAGCATATTCTACATTAGATATTTCGCTAAGTTTAGTTCGCGCTATCAGGGCTGCTGCATCAGCCAGAATTAATAAGTATCAGGACAGATCACGTTCACTCGTTGAAAAAATTCAATTAAACAAACTTCTTGTTCAAACAACGCATAAAGTGATTGCTATCGGGGCTTCTACGGGCGGAACAAAGGCGATTGAGACTGTACTCAGTATCATGCCTGCAACCTCTCCCGGGATGGTGATTGTGCAGCATATGCCGGAAAATTTTACCAAAGCCTTTGCTAATAGACTTAATGAAATATGTCAAGTGCAAGTGCGTGAAGCATGTGATAACGACAGCGTAGTTCCTGGTGTAGCTTTAATAGCGCCGGGGAATCATCATATGGTACTCCACCGGAGCGGAGCGCTCTATCTAATAAAGATAAAAGAGGGCCCGAGAGTTCATTACCAGCGTCCCAGTGTAGATGTATTATTCCAGTCAGTTGCAAAAAATGCAGGGCGAAATGCTGTTGGTGTGTTGCTTACCGGCATGGGGGCCGACGGAGCGAAAGGAATGCTCTCTATGAGAGAAAGCGGAGCATACACTATGGCACAGGATGAAGATACATCAGTTGTCTTTGGCATGCCAAAAGAAGCTATAAATCTCGGGGCAATCGATAAAGTTGTTCCGCTGCATTGTGTTGCACAAGAGATTATTAATGCTTTGCATGAGTAAATGATTAGATGCTGGGATAAAAGATAATGCTGGGATGCTGGGATGACAGGTGAATTGGGTAAAATTGAGGTGATTGATTATGTCGATTAATATAATATTGAACTCTGGAAGAACAGCGCTTTTTACACAGCAAAAAGCAATTGCGATTACCAGTCATAATATTGCTAATGTGAATACCGATGGCTATTCACGCCAGAGAGTCAATATGGCGACAAATGAGCCATATGCATCCCCGCCTGGGCAGACGGGAACAGGCGTGAAGGCAGCAGAGATTCAAAGAATTTACGACCGGTTTGTAGGAGCGCAAATCAACGATGAGAATCAGAAGCTGGGAAGCTGGGAAGCCCAAAACGGTCTTCTTGAAAGAGTTGAAATAATTTTTGATGAGTCCTCAGGGTATGGATTAAATCGAGCGATGAGTGAGTTTTGGAATGCCTGGCAGGACATGGCCAATAACCCATCTGACCATGCAGGACGAACCGCTCTTCTATCTAAAAGTGAGACTATGACAAGCATTTTTAACAATATATACTCGAATTTAACACAAATTCAAAAAGATATAGATATCAGCACAACAGGAACGATCAAAGAAATAAATTCTATTGCAGAGCGGATTGCCGAGCTAAACGAAAAGATTGCCCGGATCGAAGTGAGCGGACAAAATGCTAATGACCATAGAGACAGTCGCGATTTATTGTTGAAAGACCTGTCTTTTATGATTGATGTTAACTCTTTTGAAAATAGCGATGGAACAGTAACTGTTTTAACGGCCGGTGGAAGGCCTTTAATTGAAAATATTTCTTCCTGGAATTTATCCACTCAAACCAATGATTCCGGTCTGCGGGATATTGTATGGACAGATAGTGATGGGAACATGGTTGATATTACCGGTGATATTTCCGGTGGGGAATTAAATGGATGGTTAGAGGTAAGAGATGTCATAATTCCGGATTATTTAAGTAAGCTTGATGAGCTTGCCGAAGGAATAATAACTGATGTTAACAATCTCCATCGAGCTGGTTTCGGACTGGATGATGTTGTTGATGATGATGGTGCTGGCCGTAATTTTTTTACAGCAGAAACATCGGCCTTTAATATGAGCGTAGATTCAGACATTCTTAATGATACAAAGCATATTGCCGCTGCGGGAATTGGTGATGAACTGCCTGGAGGTAACAGCAATGCTATAGCTATTGCTAATCTGCAAAATAAAGTTACAATGAATGGCGAATCGGCAACCTTTGACGATTACTATAATTCACTGGTCAGTGATGTGGGAAGCATGTCGCAGAAAACCAAAGTAAATTTTGATCATCAATCTTTAATGGTAACACATCTTGATAATTACCGGGAATCTGTATCAGGAGTCTCTCTTGATGAGGAAATGACAAATTTGATAAAATTCCAACATGGCTATAATGCTGCTGCCAGGTTAATTACTGTTGCTGATGAATTATTAGACAGAGTAATTAATATGGTGTAGGATTTGTAAAAAAGCTATTAGTTATTAATCAGCCATTAGCAGTTAGCTTTTAGCCATTAGCTGAATGTATTATCTGTTTGATTTTTTATGCTGACTGCTAACTGCTAATTTAGGAGATTAAAATGCGTGTGACCAATAAAATGATGACCGATACTGTTTCCAGTAATCTTTTTAAAAAGGTTGGACAGCTTCTTAAGTCTCAAAAATGTACTTTCTTCGGGCAAAAGAATAAACATGCCTTCTGATGATCCAATAGGAATGGGCAAGGTGCTGGATTATCGAAAAACGATTTGCGCGATTGATCAGTATGACAGAAACATTGCTCATGGTGAAACCTGGCTTGATCTCACTGATTCTATCCTGAATGCTATCGGCGATTCGTTTATAAGAGCAAAAGAGCTGGCTTTGTCTCAAGTTAATGCAACAGTCAATGCGGATGATATGAACGTTGTTGCTGAAGAAGTGAAGAGTATATATGATCACGTATTACAATTGGCAAACACCAAACTGGGGAAGAGCTATATATTTGCAGGCCATAAAACCGATACACCCCCTTTTTCCAGGGATGCTGATTATATT
>Ga0255366_10090_pt1 | contig 15396 bp, 18 predicted proteins | sample ANMaggSeSYBR01C4_FD_182086 | JGI IMG/M metagenome (GOLD analysis project Ga0255366, IMG submission 182086) | Sediment cell enrichment communities from methane seep in Santa Monica Basin, California, United Staets - ANME aggregate JGI... | ecosystem: Environmental > Aquatic > Marine > Cold seeps >... | reverse complement strand
TGGTTAATTAGTTAAGGAAATAAAAGAAAACAACTAAATAGTTAATTAAATTGATTGGCAACTGAATAATTGAACAAACTTGCACCTTGTATTTCGCATCTTGCAACTATGAACCAAGAACCTATATTTATGACTATTCACTAACGACTAAATAGGGGGCGTTGGGATTAATTGGATAAAACCAGATTTATAATAATTACCGGTCTGTCCGGAGCAGGAAAAAGTATAGCGGTCAAGTGCTTTGAAGATTCTAGTTTTTTCTGTGTAGATAATATTCCATCACAGCTAATTCTCAAATTTGCTGAAATTTGTTTAAAATCAAAAGGGAAACTGTCAAAGATTGCTTTAGTGGTAGATATAAGAGGAGGAATTTTTTTTAAGGATTTATACGAATCACTTGATTATCTAAAGGAACTAGGAATTAACCGAGAGATATTATTTTTAGAAGCAAGTGATGAGGAGTTGATGCACCGATTTAGCGGAACTAGAAGAAAACATCCTCTAAATATTTCAAATAACATTCTGGAAAATATACAGGCAGAGAGAGAACAGTTAAAAGAATTAATGTCACAAGCTAACCTAATAATAGATACTTCTGATTTAACTCCCAAACAATTAAGCAATGAAATTATCAGGAGTTTTATTGAAGAAAAAGAACAAGAGATTCAAATAACTCTAATCTCTTTCGGATATAAATATGGTATACCTATTGATGTGGATATAGTTTTTGATGTTAGATTTCTTCCTAACCCCTTCTATATAGATAAATTAAAAAATTTGCCGGGGACTAATGAGAAGATTAGAAAATATGTAACCGAATTTCCAGCAACCCAACATTTTATAGAAGTTTATTTTAATTTATTGAATCATTTAATCCCTTATTATGTTAAAGAAGGTAAGACATATCTGTCTATTGCTTTCGGATGTACCGGGGGTAGACATAGGTCAGTGGCCTTAATAAATAATTTAGCAAATTATTTAGAAGGAAAGGGATATAAGCTATTTGTGAAACACAGAGATATAAATAAAGATGAAATAAAGATTAAAAGTGATTTATGAAATTTGACTAAAAACTTAAAGCGAAAAGAGCAGAGCCACAGCTAGAATGTTTAAAGATTTATTGTAAGGGGATTCCGATTCATCGAATTTAAATAAAAATGGGTCAGGTAAGTACGACCCCTTTAAAAATGGTACTTTATACGAAAAAGTTCCGAGTTTTGTTTTAATTTTTAAATCAACATATATAATTTAAAAGAAAAATTTACCAAAGAAAGAGTTAAATGTTATTTTCTTACCGAGTAAAAAATGAATTAGCCAGGATAATTCCCAAGGATATATCTAAACAAAAGGGTGAATTACTGGCATTTATAAAATTAAATGGAAATATAATTAAATCGGGTCAGAAAAAAAATATAGTTGTTATCTTAGATGACCCTACTACCACACGAACTGCTTATAATTTGATTAAAAGGGTTTTTAAAATTTATCCCTCAGTTAAAAAAGAAAATTTATTAAATACAAAAAAACATTATAAAATTAAAATTCCTTTTTTAGAAGAAACTGAGAGAATTTTGAAAGAATTGAATTTAAGCTGGGGGAATGAAGTTATACCCAGTGAACAGGGTATCCTAGGGAAAAGATTAAATCTGAACAAAAACTTTTCTAAAGTTTCGTATTTAAGAGGAGCCTTTTTACTAAATGGATTTGTAAATGATCCTGAAAAGATGTATCACTTGGAAATTTCCACAAATGATGAAAAGGAAGCAAATTTTATTCATACTCTCTTTGATTATTACAGTTTAAACTCTCGGATAAGCTTTTGGAAGAAGAAGTGGGTAGTATATATTAAGAGAGGGGATAGCATATTTGAATTTTTAAGATTAATCGGGCTTCAGAGTGCTTTATTGTATTTTCAGGACATAAGGGCCAGAAAAGATGTACTAAACACTGTAAATAGATTAGTTAATTGCGAAACAGCAAATTTAGATAAAATAGTTCTTTCTGCTGCTAAACAGCTACATGATATTGATGTGATAGAAAAGAAAATAGGTTTGCAACATATTTCACCGAGATTATTGCTGGTAGCTGAACTACGTAAGAATCTACCTTATGCCAGTTTACAGGAATTAGCAGAGGAAGTAGATTTTAAAATTACTAAATCGGGAATTTATCACCGGTTAAAGAAAATTTCTCAGATTGCAGAAAGTTTATAAACCATAAAATATTTTCTTCTTTAGCAATTGGCATTTTATCCATGATGCTATAAGTGAAAATCTATTTGATTGCTATATATAGAAAGCTAAGGGAATTTACAAAATAAAGGTTAGCATAAACTTTTAGTGAGGTAGCTAGATAAAAAGAAGAATACTACTTTTTTATATCTTTTTTTTTCTTTATTCTCTCGATCGTATAGGAATTTTCTTTTTCTGTAATCTCTGTTTAGTAAATACTTACTTAGTAAAGTAAATCCTACTTAACAGATACTCACTTAGCAGAGGAACACAATAGAAATGCAGGAGTATGGTGTGCCTGTCTTCTTGTACTAACGACTAATTTAAGACCATGTTTGGTATGTTAAAAAATTTTTGGTAAAAAAATAAAACTATTTTAAAAAGGGGAGGAATTAAAATGGCAAACGTAATTTTAAAGAATCTTACTAAAAAATTTAAAGAAGTCGTTGCGGTAGATAATGTAAATATTGAAATAAAGGATAAAGAATTTGCAGTCCTGGTCGGCCCATCTGGTTGTGGGAAGACTACAACTTTGCGGGCAATTGCTGGTTTGGAGGAAGCAACTTCAGGAGAGATTTACATCGGTGATAAGTTGGTAAATGATGTACAGCCAAAAGATAGAGATATTGCCATGGTATTTCAAAACTACGCCCTTTATCCCCATATGGACGTTTATAATAATATGGCTTTTGGATTAAAATTACGGAAATTTCCCAAGAAGGAGATCAATCAAAGAGTACAGGATGCATCCGAAATTTTAGGAATTGAAAACTTACTAAAGAGGAAACCTAAGCAGTTATCCGGTGGACAAAGACAGCGAGTGGCAGTAGGAAGAGCCATAGTAAGAAAACCAAAAGTATTTTTATTTGATGAACCTCTTTCGAATTTGGACGCTAAGTTGAGGGTAGCAATGAGGGCAGAAATCAGCAAACTTCATCGTAGATTAGAGGCTACTATAATCTATGTAACCCATGACCAAGTAGAAGCCATGACCATGGCTGATAGAATGTTTATAATGAATGACGGCCTCTTGCAGCAAGCAGGTTCACCCTTAGATGTTTACAAAAAACCCAATAACAAATTCGTAGCCGGTTTCATCGGTTCACCAGCAATGAATTTTATAGATTCTAAAATTGTTAAAGAGAATGAAGATTATTTTATCGATGCAGAAAATTTTAAAGTAAAGGCCCCTCAGGCTTTTTATTCAAAAATAGCAGATTATGCCGGAAAAGAAGTTATTTTTGGGGTAAGACCCGAAGATCTTTACAGTAAAGAGTTTGCACCCAATGCCACACCTTCTAATACCATAAAGACTAAAATAGAAGTGATTGAACCCTTGGGGGCAGAGATTTTCATATACCTAGCTTGTGGGGAGCATTCCGTGGTAGGAAAAATGGATGCGCGTACTCAAGTAAAAGTTGAACAAGAAATGGAAGTAGCGTTAGACATGGAAAAGACTCACGTTTTTGATCCTAAGACTTCGTTGGTTATTGTTTAGATGAAGTTTAATTTAAGTTTTAATGCCCAAGCTTGTTTTGTACTCTAATAAAGTTTAGATAATATTTTATATTTCAGAAAAATTATTATGAAATGTATTATTATCGTATACACGATAATAGTGGAGTTTGTAAAATGAAACCTGAATTATTATTAACACAAAAACAAAAATTAGCACTTACTCCCCAATTATACCTGGCTATTAATATATTACAATTAAATTTAGTTGAACTAACAGATTTAATCGATGAAGAATTAATAGATAATCCCTTATTGGAAATTAAACAAGACGCAGGTTCAACAACAGAAAAAGTAAGTCAAGATGAAAATTCTTTGGCTCAAGCCGAACAATCAGATGAAAGAAGAGAAGAAAATAACTTTGATGATTGGTTAAGTTACCTCAAAGAAAAAGATTATCGACCTTTGTCCAATAGACCTACAGTGGAGAAAGAAAATAGAAATGAAAATTATATTTGTTATAGAGAATCATTACAAGATTATTTGCTAATTCAATTAGGTACAGCGGTAAGCAGTGATATCGATTATAAAATTGGTGAATATATAATAGGCAACATTGATGATAACGGTTATTTAACTGTTAACTTAGAAGATATTTCTCTTGACTTAAATATAAAAAAAGATAAAATAAAAAAGATATTATATTTGACTCAAAGTTTTGACCCGCCTGGAGTTGGAGCAAGAAACCTACAAGAATGTCTATTGATCCAGACAAAATACTTGGGCATCAGTAATATAAAAATTGAAAAGATAATAAAATACCATTTACAGGATTTAGCTGGGAAATCATTTAAGAAAATTGCCAAAAATCTGAAAATATCTATATCTGAGGTTCAATCCCTGGCTGACTTAATTAAAAGCTCTTTTGATCCTAAGCCCGGCAGAGGAGTGGGGAATTTTAAGGAAGTTAAATATATACTTCCTGATTTGGTAATAATGAGGAAAACAAGAGGAGGATACAGAGTAGTATTGAACGATAATTATCTCCCTCAAATAGAGATAAGTCCTCGCTATAAAACGGTTTTAGAAGCAAGTAATAATATTCCCCATTATGGTAAAGGAAAACCAATTAAAAGGGGAAACATTTCTAACCATGAGATCAAAGATGCTAGAAAATATGTTGAAGAAAAATTAAATTCTGCCAAGTGGTTAATTAAAGGTATAGAGCAGAGAAAAAAAACTATATATCGTATCGCAGAAACCTTAATAGAATACCAGAAGGATTTTTTAGACAAAGGTATTTTATATATAAAACCCCTAACTTTAAGGGAGATAGCAGATAGATTAAATATTCATGAATCTACCGTATCCAGGGCGATTCACAACAAAATTGCGCAGACTCCCCGGGGACTTCTTAAAATGAAATTTTTCTTTTCTAAAGGAATACATAAGAAAAACGGTGGTGCTATTTCTACCGATAAGATAAAAAAGCTGATAAAAGAATATGTGAGTACTGAGAATTGCTTAAAACCATGGAGTGATCAGGAGTTAACAGATTTATTGAGCGAAAAAGGCGAGGTAAATATTTCTCGTCGAACAGTGGCTAAATACCGAGAGATATTAAAAATACCATCTTCTAATCTACGAAAAAGGTTTATTTAGTATTTAGTATATCGTATATAGTAGAATGAGCAAGAGATAATATATAGTAATGGGTAATTAGTGATGAAGTAATACGCAGGGGTTGATTGCCCACGCCCTTGTAACTAAAACTAAAAACTAGTAATTATTGACTGATTTGACTGGTAGATTGGAAGATTTTTTAAGTTTTGAATTTTAAATTATGGTTTTTTGCTTTAAGTTTTTAGGTAGATAGTGGCAACTATAAACTGGTTTGATATTAATTTATTAACCAAATAACCAAATAACCAGCTAACTAGTCAGTAATTTATCAAAACAAAAAATAAGGAGAAAAAAAATGACAATAAAAGTAGGAATTAACGGGTTCGGAAGAATTGGGAGGAATGTTTTTAGAGCTGGGTTAATAAATAAAGAAATAAATTTTGTGGCAGTAAACGATATAACCGATGCTAAAACATTAGCCCATCTATTAAAATATGATTCTGTTCATGGCAAATTATCAGAAGTGAAATTGGAAAATGATACTATTTTGGTTGGAGAGAGAAGATTAAAAGTATTGTGTGAAAGAGACCCTTCTAATCTTCCCTGGAAAGATTTGGGGGTAGATGTTGTTATTGAATCTACGGGAATTTTTAGAGATAGAGAAGGAGCTTCAAAACACTTAAATGCTGGAGCAAAAAAAGTGGTAATATCTGCACCCGCCAAAGGAGAAGATATAACTATAGTAATGGGAGTTAATGAAGACAAGTATATACCTGAAGAGCATCAACTTATTTCTAATGCTTCCTGTACTACTAATTGCTTAGCCCCAGCTGCCAAGGTATTAAACGATATTTTCGGAATTGAAAAAGGTACTATGACTACTATACACTCTTATACTGCAGATCAGAATTTAATGGATCTCCCACATAAAGACTTAAGAAGATCTAGAGCAGCTGCTTTATCTATAATTCCTACTACTACAGGGGCTGCCCAAGCAGTAAGTTTAGTGATTCCTGAGTTGAAAGGAAAATTAAACGGTATGGCTTTTAGAGTTCCCACACCCAATGTTTCAGTGGTAGATTTAGCCGTATTGTTAAAAAGGAGAGTTGGTGCAGAAGAGATTAACCAAGCTTTTAAGGAAGCTTCCCAAAGTAGTTTAAAAGGAATTTTAGATTATACGGAAGAACCTTTGGTTTCTAAAGATTTTAACGGTAATGTTTATTCCTCTATTGTTGATGGATTATCAACTACTATAGTCGATGGTAATTTAGCTAAAATTATTGCTTGGTATGATAATGAATGGGCCTACTCTTGCCGAATTTTAGATCTTATAAAATATATTTGGAAACAAAAATAGTATCTTGTATTTCGTAAAGGATATAGATGATTAAAAAGATTATAAAAATTAGAGATCTATATATCCCAAGGCTATTTCTCTAGCGAGATACAAAATACGAGATACAAACAACGAATAAATTGGGGGATAAAGTAATGCGTATTCCGGTAATTGCTGGAAATTGGAAGATGAATAAAACGATTGTAGAGTCAGCATCTTTAGTTAAAGAACTAAAAGATTTTGTTCGTGGAATTAAAGGAGTAGATATTGTAGTTTGTCCACCCTTTACTTCTCTTTGGGTGACAAAAAAGATAATTAATGGCTCAAATATTCATCTGGGAGCTCAGAGCACATATTGGGAAACAAAGGGGGCATTTACCGGAGAAATATCTCCTTTAATGCTTAAAGATGTGGGATGTGAATATGTTATACTGGGTCATTCCGAGAGAAGACAATATTTTAGGGAGACTTCTAAAGAGGTTGCCAAGAAGACCGAAACCGCACTTTCAGCTAATCTTACACCCATTGTTTGTGTAGGTGAAAATTTAGAGGAAAGGGAAAGTGGTAAAACTGAGAGTATAATAGAACAGGAAATTAAGGCGCTATTTCCAAAAATAGATTCTACTTTAACAGCAAGAATAATTGTTGCTTATGAACCAATATGGGCTATTGGTACGGGTAAGTCCAGTAGTCCGCAGGATGCCAATCTAATAATCAAATTTATCAGGGAACTATTTTCTTCCGAATATGGAAGTAAAACAGCTGATCGAATAAGAATTTTGTATGGCGGGAGTGTAAGTCCTAAGAATATTTCTGAGTTTATGAATGAATCTGATATTGATGGGGCTTTAGTTGGGGGAGCAAGTTTACATGCTTTAAGTTTTTCTCAAATAGTAAGGGCAACTGAAATATTGTAAAGTATAACTTTCTTGCTTTTTTACGCAATACGAAGTTATTCCGGTTCCTGACTTCCTTTTTTATTTTTTTAACTAGCTAATCAGTTAACCAACTAACTAACAAGTGATGTAATGTGTAAGATGTGATAAGTAATGTGTGTTAAGTAATCTGTTTTTATAATTTCAGAAGTTTACTCTTACTACTCATTACATATTTCTTGTTACTGTATTTACGAGATACGAATTTAGTCTTGAACTTAACATGTAATTGTGCTAAAATAAAAAACCGAAATTGTTGAGAGAATAAAATAAATATATTAGTAAATTTAAAGATTTCAGAGAAATTTCTCTTTAACTATTTTAATCTAATTTTTACGAGAGGAGTTATGAAGTGCCTATAGCATTAATGATAATTCAGATTGCAATAAGCATAGCGTTGATTTTAACAGTAATACTGCAGCATAGAAAGTCAAGTAAAGCTTCGGGTATATTTGGTGGAGGGACAACTGCTGATTATGGCGGGAAGAAAGGCAAGGAAGCATTTTTAATGAAACTTACTACCTTCGTAGCAGTACTTTTTATGTTATCTTCACTTTTACTTAGCTTAATTAAATAGAAGAAAATTCTTTAGAAGAATGGATAAACCTATTAGTTCGGGTAGAGAGACAGAAAAGTATTCTATTAACTCAAATAGAAAATTTGAAATTAAAACGAATTAAATAAAAAGTAAGTGGATTACGGAGGGAAGATGGCAAATGGAGGATTTACTGTTACAGGTTAAAGATTTAAAGACCTATTTTTATACCGATGATGGTGTGGTTAAAGCAGTTGATGGTGTTGATTATACCATAAGAAAAGGGGAAACACTGGGTATGGTAGGTGAGTCAGGCTGCGGTAAAAGTGTTTCTGCCCTTTCTCTATTAAGATTGATCCAGGAACCGCCGGGGAAGATTGTTGGCGGTGAAATTTGGTTTAAAGGTGAAGAATTATTAAAGAAAAACCCCGAAGAAATGAGAAAGATTAGAGGAAACGATATTTCCATGATCTTCCAAGAACCGATGACTTCCTTAAACCCTGTATATTCTATTGGTGAACAGATTTCAGAAGCTATAATACTACATCAAAAATTAGATAAAGAAAAGGCCTTAAAAAAAACCATTGAGATGTTAAGCTTAGTAAGTATACCTTCTCCCGAAAAAAGAATTCATGAATATCCTCACGAATTAAGTGGAGGGCAAAGACAGAGAGTAATGATTGCCATGGCTTTATCTTGTAATCCGGATTTATTAATTGCAGACGAACCAACAACCGCTTTAGACGTTACCATACAAGCTCAAATTTTGGAACTGATGAAGAAACTAAAAGATGAAATTGGTATGTCAATTTTAATGATTACTCATGATTTGGGAGTAATTGCTGAAGTATCGGATGATGTAGTAGTTGTATATGCTGGTAAAGCGGTAGAATATGCGGATGTAAAAACTATCTTTAAAAATCCGCGGCATCCCTATACTATGGCTCTCCAAAATTCCATTCCCCGCCTAACAGATAAACCAGGAAAAAAACTTGAAGTTATTCAGGGTGGAATTCCTGATCCTTTAGCTTTACCTTCCGGATGTAAATTTCATCCTCGTTGCAAATTTGCTATAAATCTTTGCAAGAAAGAAGAACCCGAGCTTGAAAAGATAGAAGACAATCATATTGTTCGGTGCTGGATGTATAATAAAAATAAGGCTAAAGATTTTAAAATTAATCAAGAAGTAGCAGGTATCACCCAAGAGTAGTAAATTTAAGGTAAAAAACGGGAGGAAAAGGATTGGAAAATGATACGTTACTCAAAGTAAGAAATTTAAAAAAATATTTTCCTGTGAGAGGGGGAATATTATCCAAGACACTAGGATATGTCCAGGCGGTAGACGAAATAAGTTTTGATATTAAAGAGGGAGAAACTTTAGGTCTGGTGGGAGAATCAGGCTGTGGTAAAACCACTGCGGGGAGAACGATTACCAGACTTTTAGAGCCCACTGCCGGAGAGGTAGATTTTGAAGGAAAAGATTTCTTTAAATTAAACAAAGAGGAACTCAGAAAAGCAAGGCGTAATATTCAAATAATATTTCAGGACCCTTTTGGTTCTCTAAATCCCCGAATGACTGTAGGTGATATAGTAGGAGAGTCATTAATTATTCATAAGATTGCAAAAAATAAAAAGGAAAAAGAAGAAAGAGTTAAGGATTTATTAGAAACTGTGGGCTTAAATGCTGGACATGTAAGAAGATACCCTCATGAATTTAGTGGGGGACAGAGACAAAGAATTGGGATAGCTCGATCTTTGGCTTTGAATCCTAAGTTAGTAATTTGTGATGAACCCGTATCTGCACTTGATGTTTCTATCCAAGCTCAGGTAATAAATTTATTAGAAGATTTACAAGAGGAATTTAAACTTACTTATTTGTTTATTGCTCATGATTTAAGTGTGGTAAAACACATTTCTGATAGAGTTGCAGTAATGTATTTGGGTAAGATTGTAGAGCTGACCTCTACTAACGAATTATATGATAACTCTCAACATCCCTATACGGAAGCACTTCTTTCAGCGGTGCCCATCCCTGATCCCACTCTAGAAAGAAAAAGAGTTGTTTTAGAGGGAGATGTTCCAAGCCCATTTAACCCTCCTGAAGGCTGTCGTTTTCATCCAAGATGTAAATACTCTAAACCAATTTGCAGCCAGGAAGAACCTGAATTAATTAATATAAATGACGGACACTATGTAGCCTGTCATTTACGGAACTAAGAAATAAATTAGTCGTTAGTGAATAGTGAATAGTCGTTAGTATTAAACGCAAAATAACTCAGTTAGTTGGTTAGCTAACCGGATAACTAATTCTTAACGAGATACGATTGACGAGATACGAATTTAGTTTTGCGTTTTTTGCTTTAAGATTTTGCCGGGATGGCGGAATTGGTAGACGCGCCAGCTTGAGGGGCTGGTGAGCTTTTGCTTGTGGGGGTTCAAATCCCCCTCCCGGCACCAATAAATATTTCAATAAAAAGAGGAAGAGATGACTTCCTCTTTTTATTGAAAGTTACCTGGTTAACTAGTTAGTTAATTAGTATCTCGTATCTCGATATTTGGTTACCTGGTTATTTAGTTAAGGAAATAAAATCAAAACAACTAACTAGTTAACTAAATTTATTGAGTAACCGGATATTTAAATAAACTTAGATCTTGCACCTTATAACTTGTATTTATACTATATACTATCGAGTAGTTTATTTTACATCTTATAAGTTAATTCCCAATCAGTTAACTAACTAACTAAATTCAGGTGAAAAACATGCACGAAGGTTCAATTGCTCAAAACTTATTAACCATTGCCATAGGAAAAGCTAAAGAACACAAAGCGAATACGATAACTCTTGTTAGAGTAAAAGTTGGAGAATTTGCCGGAGTAAATCAATCTGCTTTAGAATTTGCTTTCAATAATTTTAGCCAAGGCACCATTGCGGAAAAAGCATTTTTGAAAATAATATCATCTCCTTTATTAGGGAAATGCCGAAAATGCAATGAAGTTTTCAAGATTAAAAAAGATAGTTTTAAGTGTTCGAAATGCCATAATTTGGAGATAGATATAATTTCCGGCGAAGATTTATACATAGAAGATATTGAAATAGAATAAAATATTCGGAGTTTTTAAAAAAAATTTTACATTGAATAAAATAAAATGGTATACTTTATTTTGTTAATTTAAGTTAAAAAGGGGGAAAGGATGATAGATTTTATTGTAACCTTTTTGCTTAGCATGCTTACCTATCTGGTTCTTACGGCAAGCCAGGGAGAAGTATGGGGGTTATGGAGTATTTTCGAAATTATAACCGGGATTGTACTTTCCTTAATTGTAGCCTTCATAGCCAATAGGGTATTATTTCAAAAAAGAACTTACAGGATGTTAAACCCGTTTAGATGGGTTATTTTTTTGATCTATTTAATTGGACCATTTTTTTGGGCCTTGGCTAAAGCAAATATCGACGTTGCTTATCGGGTAATTACCGGAAAAATAAATCCGGGCATTGTAAAAATATCTCCCGGATTAAAGACCGACTTGGGGATAACTTTATTGGCAGATTCGATTACCTTAACCCCGGGAACCCTCAGCGTTGATATTGATGAAAAAAATAATGATTTATACATTCATTGGATAAATGTTACCACATTAAAGCCTACCACCCATCATATTTGTTCTAATTTTCCTCAGTGGATAAGGAGGATTGCAGAATGAGCGGATTTTTTAATATTTTTATTATTCCCGGAGGGTTGTTGTTGATATTTATGTTATTCTCTTTAATTAGATTAATCCTTGGACCCACTGTTCCTGATAGAATAGTAGCTTTGGATACCATAAATACTTTAGTAGTAGCTGGGATGATCCTCGTGGGCGCAGCCTATGAAGAAGTCATTTACATTGACGTAGCTATTGTTTATGCTTTACTATCTTATATTGGAACATTATATGTAGCTAAATATTTGGAAGGAGGGTCTGAAAAATAATGGGAACATTATTGGCTGTTTTGTATATTCTTTTAGGGATAGGTGTATTTTTTAATGGTTTAGGCTCAGTAGGACTTCTTAGATTTCCTGATGTTTACACCAGACTTCACGCCGCAACTAAAGCTACTACTTTCGGTTCAATCTTTACTTCCTTGGCAGTTATTATTTATGGCTTTTCCCGTTGGAATATTACCGGAGATTCTAATTTTAGAGTCCTTGCCCTTCATACTATTGTGGCATTAATCTGCTTGATAATTACTAACCCGACAGGAGCCCATGCTATTGCTCGAGCAGCTCACCGTAGTGGAATTATGCCCAAACAAGCAGTAATTGATGAATTAAAGGAGGCTAAATTAAAATGAGTTCCTTTGTTGAGATAATCCATATTTCTACTTTAATAATGATGATAATTGCTAGCTTTTTAGCAGTGGTTTTTAAGAAATTGTTACCTTCAGTAATTGCTTTAACGGTGGCAAGTTTGCTTCTTTCATTAGAGTTTTATATTTTACATGCTCCTGATGTAGCTATAGCGGAAGCGGCTATTGGAGCAGGATTAACTATGGCAATATTTATTTTTGCCATTAGAGGGACTAGATAGGGGAGGATAATATGAAAAAAATAATTTTCGGTATCGCCTTTATAATATTCTTTTCTTTCCTGGTAGTTAGCGCTATTAACATGCGAACATTTGGAGAACCTACTTATAGTGAGATGGATGATTATTTTATTGAAAATGCCCAGAGTGAAACCGGGGCAAACAATGTAGTAACTTCCATCGTCTTTGATTATAGAGGTTTTGATACTTTAGGGGAAGCTACAGTTCTTTTTACCGCAGTGGTGGGAGTTGTAGCTCTTTTCAGGGGGGTTAAGAAATGAAAGAGATGTCTAGGATAGTAAAGACTGTTACCAATTTTGTTTATGGTTTTATTATTATTTTTGGTTTTTACATAATAGCACATGGCCACCTTACTCCAGGTGGAGGTTTTCAGGGTGGTGCTGTAGTAGGCTCAGCTTTTGCTTTACTATTGGTTTCTTATGGTAGTTTGAATTCCCAGAAATTTCTCAAAAAGGATATTTTATCACTCTTTGAAGGCTTTGGTTTAATTTTGTTTATAGTTTTGGGTTTTTCGGGATTAGGAATAACCTTTTTTTATAATTTTTTAGCTAACAGTGGTGGCTGGTTCGGTGATGCTGTCGTAATCGGAGTTAATCCAGGTAATATGAATACCGGAGGAGTAATTCCTCTGATGAATATTGCCGTTGGATTAGAAGTTTTATCTGCCTTTGGGGTTATTGTTTTGACTATGGCAAGTGCAGCGGAATTTACTAAGAAGAAGGAGAAATCATAAAATGATAGGCAATTTTCCTTATGTTGCAGTAGTAATATTTATTGGATTAGGAATTTATACTCTTATGTTTAAAAAGAATTTAATTAAAATTGCAATTGGCGTTGTTTTAATTGAAAATGGTGTAAATCTATTTTTGATTACCCTAGGGTACAGAAAAGGGGCAATCGCCCCGATTTATACCCAGGCACCCTCCGGGCAGGCAATGGTCTTGCCAACTCCTCAAGCATTGACTCTTACCAGTATAGTTATAGGTATCGCAACTACTGCCCTTATATTATCGGTTGCCATGATGATTTATAAACACTATGGGACCTTGGATGCAGACGAGGTAAGGAGGTTGAAAGGATGAATCTATCGAATCACATTCCTATATTAATAATAGCTATACCTCTATTGGCAGCTTTTTTAGTTCCGCTTATCGGTCGGATAAGTAAAAAAACTACAGGGATTCTTACCACCCTTGCTTTAAGTGTAAGTTTAATTTTGACCATTGCATTAGCAGTGAAAATACTAACAGTTGGTCCTCAAGTTTATGTCTTTGGCGCAACATCCCCTTCTTTGATTTTACCTTCTGGGCTAAAATTCCCCATCAGGATTATGTTTCAGATAGATGCAATGAGCATATTTATGGGCTTGATTACTGCAATTGTTTCATTTGTAGGAGCAGTTTATTCTTTAGTTTTTATGAAACAGCATAGCGGACTTGATAAATATTATTCTCTATTATTGCTTTTAACTGTAGGTGTGTTTGGAATGGAATTTACCGGAGATATATTTAATTTCTTTGTATTTTTGGAAATTGCTTCAATCGCCTCTGTTGCCTTAATTTCTTTCAGAGGAATTGATTTAGGTGAACCGGCAGAAGCGGGTTTTAAGTATATGGTGGTTAGTTCAATATCTGCTCTTGTGGTTTTATTTGCTGTAGGCATATTTTACGGGCAATACGATCTTCTTAATTTTGCAGCTTTGGCCAGCGTGATTAAAAATTCTCAATTAGACAAGATTGCCTTAGGTCTTTTAATACCCGTGCTGGCTATGAAAGCAGGAGCAGTACCCATGCATATGTGGACACCAGATGCTTATTCTGAGGCACCTGCACCAATCACCATGATGTTGGTTGCTGCCAGTCAAGCCAGTCTATATGCTTTGTTTAGAGTAGTTTTTTCTTTATATAATATTTCTTTGAATGCCTTAACTGTAGGCTGGATAATTATTATTTTTGGTCTTTTATCTATGTTTATAGGCGTCACTATGGCCATAATTCAGAAAGATATAAAAAGATTGATGGCTTATCATGCTGTCTCTCAGACAGGTTATATGTTTCTGGGAGTAGGAGTAGGATTAGCAGTATTGGCCAATCCTGTAGCTTTAAATCAATATGGGATTACTGCAATGGAAGGCGGTATCTTTCATATTATGAACCATGCTATGTATAAGGGCTTACTATTTTTAACTGCTGGCGCATTGTTTTTTAGAACAGGAACTAAAAATCTTGATAAGATGGGCGGGTTAGCTCACTCCATGAAATATACTACCATCTTTTTTATTATTGGAGCGGCAGCCATTGCCGGTCTCCCTCCCTTTAATGGTTTTGCCTCTAAACTTTTAATTTATGAATCTGTATATAGGTTTAATCCTTTGCTTTCTATAATAGCCATGGTAGTTAGCATCTTGACTTTAGCATCATTTGTTAAAGTATTTCATAGTGCGTTTTTAGGTCCGAAGTTACCTCAATTTAAAGAAGTTAAGGAAGTTCCGCGTAGTATGGTCTTTGCTATGGCTGTTTTATCCTGCATTATAATATTCTTTGGATTATTCCCGGACCTGATAGTAAAAAATTTAGTACATCCTGCGGTAATGTCTTTAATTGAGCAATTTAAGTATACCGGTACAGTATTAGGAGGTATGTAGAATGCTAGGATTACTGGAAACAGGCAGTGGTTTTTGGAGCGCAATAATT
>Ga0255366_10088_pt1 | contig 15445 bp, 15 predicted proteins | sample ANMaggSeSYBR01C4_FD_182086 | JGI IMG/M metagenome (GOLD analysis project Ga0255366, IMG submission 182086) | Sediment cell enrichment communities from methane seep in Santa Monica Basin, California, United Staets - ANME aggregate JGI... | ecosystem: Environmental > Aquatic > Marine > Cold seeps >... | reverse complement strand
GTTGGTATTAAACTCCAATTTTGCGTTTGTGTAATTTCGATTACACAAATGTATTATACTTAATGAAATACAGTTACTTTTACCTCAAAAGAATACTAACAATTGGTTGTTAAAGAAATTATTTTGTTGATATGCCAGGTTTTAAACTATTAAAAAAAGATTTAGCCACATCTGCACGGGCAGGAGAGTTCATAACTGATCATGGTAAAATAGAAACGCCTATTTTTATGCCTGTTGGCACCGCCGGGGCAGTTAAAGCGGTTCATATTCCTGAATTAAAGAGTGATACAAATGCCCAGATCATTCTTGGGAATACCTATCATTTATACCTTAGGCCAGGCCTTAAAGTTATGAAGGAGGCTGGCGGCCTTCACAAATTTAATGGTTGGGACAGACCCATACTGACTGATAGCGGAGGCTATCAGGTGTATTCCTTATCAAATACAAGGAAACTTACCGAAGATGGTGTTATTTTTAATTCGCATATTGACGGTTCAAAACATACATTTACCCCTGAAAATGTTATGGATACGCAGCGTATTATTGGAGCGGATATTATAATGGCTTTTGATGAATGTACACCTTATCCGTGTGATTATAATTATGCGAAAAATTCTTTAGATCTGACGCATCAATGGCTTGACAGATGTATTTCACATTTTTCAAATACCGAACCATTTTATGGTTATGAACAGTCTCTTTTTCCCATTGTTCAGGGAAGTGTTTATAAGGATTTAAGAAAGATATCAGCGGAGACTATTGCATCTAAAGAAGCCGAGGGTAATGCAATTGGTGGTTTGTCGGTAGGTGAACCGCATGAAATAATGTATGAAATGACCGAACTGGTTTGTTCTATTTTGCCCGAAGATAAACCACGATATCTGATGGGCGTGGGGACTCCGGTAAATATTTTGGAGAGTATAGCATTGGGTGTGGATATGTTTGATTGTGTTATGCCTACACGAAATGCAAGGCATGGTTTGTTGTATACCCCAAATGGTATTATTAATATTAAAAATGAAAAGTGGAAGAACGATTTTTCAGAATTGGATGAAAATGGTTTTTCTTTTGTTGATAAGCAATATAGCAAAGCCTATTTACGACATTTGATTAAAAGCCAGGAGATGCTTGGAGCCATGATAGCAAGTTTACACAATCTTGGTTTTTACTTGTGGTTGGTGAAAGAAGCAAGAAAGAAAATCATGAATGCTGAATTTGCTCCCTGGAAAGAGAAGATGGTAAAGCAATTAGGACAAAGGTTGTAGTATCATGGCAAATGAATCATATAAAGGTAAAAGAGGATGTGAATTAAACGTCCCATTCCTGAAACAGAAATCATCATTAATTTAACATATGGCATTTTCTCGGTATAGTTTAATATTTTTGCGTTTCAATAATTGAGTGTTTGAGAAAACTGGATATATATATCATTAAAAAATTCCTTGGGACTTTCTTTTTTTCCATTTCCCTTCTCATTCTCATCGTTATTATTTTCGATGTATCAGAACAAATTGATGAATTTATTGAAGAGGATGTTACAATTGGACAAATTCTTTTTGATTATTATTTGAATTTTATCCCTTATTTCATAAACCTGTTCAGTTATTTATTCACTTTTATAGCGGTCATATTTTTTACATCGAAAATGGCGTCCAATAGTGAGATTGTCGCTATACTCAGCAGTGGGATTAGTTTTCGTCGCTTCCTGCGGCCCTATATAATTTCGGCTGTTTTCCTGGGGTTTATGTCTTTTTATTTATCTAATTTCTTAATTCCTAAAACTAATAAAGGACTAATCGCTTTTCAAAAAACATATATAAAAAATCCTTATCGAAACCGTGACAGGAATATTCACATGCAAATTACACCAGGTACTTTTGTCTATATGGAAAGCTATAACAATTTGACCAATACCGGTTATAAGTTTGCACTTGAAAAATTTAAAGATAGAAGATTGGTTTACAAACTTAACTCGCAAAGGATTATATTTGATAGCATTTCTGGAATGTGGACTATTCGGGATTATGGCATCAGAAAGTTAAGCCAGGATGGAAAAGAAGAAATTTTCAAAGGTAAAGTGATTGATACACTTATTAATATGCACCCCCGGGATTTTACATTTATTCTTGAGGATATGAAAACTTTAAACTGGGGCGAATTGAGGGATTTTATAGCACGTGAACGATTGAAAGGGTCTAAATTGATAAAAGAATATGAAGTAGAAAAGCATAAACGTATTGCATTTCCATTTTCAACCATAATTCTTACGCTAATAGGTGTTTCAATCTCATCGCGGAAAGTACGGGGAGGTATTGGTATGCACCTGGGTTTTGGCCTGGCTATTACTTTCTCGTTTATTTTGTTTTTGCAAATAACTACAGTTTTTGCCACCCGCGGAAACCTGGCTCCTGCGTTATCTGTCTGGCTTCCTAATATAATTTATTTGATAATAGGTTTATTCTTACTCCGGATAGCACCAAAATAAAATTAATATCATCCGAGGCTTCGGAATCAATTATCAATCCCTTTTCCCTGCCAAATAAAACAATCCGAAAAATTCTTACTTAAATCAATCTCTTTTTCAAATATGCCAAATACCGCAGATCCCGATCCGGTCATACAAGAGTATTCGGCGCCAAGATTATAAAGCTTATTTTTAATTGACTCAATCTCCGGGAAACGTTTAAATACTTCTTCTTCAAAGTCATTTTGTAAATTATCTTTCCACTTATTAATGGGTAGATTAATAATACTCTTTATTGGATATTCTTTTTTAGAAGGTTTAACCCAGGAATAAGCCTCTGGCGTACTAATGTGAATATTTGGTTTTATAATGGTGAAATAGTAACCCGATAAATCCAATGAAATAGGTTCAAACACATCACCCTTTTCAAAAGCAAGGGCAGTTTGGTTCTTAATAAAAAAAGCGCAATCACTTCCCAATTGCCGGGCAAGATCCTGCATCTTTTTATCAGCAAGATTAATGTTAAAAAGATCATTTAGTAATTTTATTGCAAAAGCAGCATTTGCTGACCCTCCACCCAAACCGGCACCCATAGGAACTTTTTTATGTAGGTGAATATGTACTTCGGAAAGCTGGCATTCTCTTTTTAACAGATGATAAGCCTTAACCACCAGGTTATTCTTTGGATCCCCTGAAATTTGAAGTCCGCTCTGTGAAAAGGAAAAATGGCTATCGGGAGATTTGATGATTTCAAGCACATCAAAAAGCTCAACAGGAAACAGAATCGTTTCTATGTTATGAAAACCGTCGGTTCTTTTTTCTGTGACAAAAAGTCCAATATTAATTTTAGCATTGGGAAAAGTAATCATAATGTATTCAATTCAGATAGCTAATTTATTTATAAATTTGTTGAAAAATACTATTTATATGAATAACTCTATTCAAATAGCAAATTTTAAGTCAATTAAGGATTTGAAGTTTGAACCCAAAAAGGTTTGTTTATTAATTGGCAAACCCAATGTTGGCAAATCAAATATTTTAGAAGCCTTATCATTATTTGATATACCTTTTGCTGAACAATTTGGTAAGGGTATTAAAGATTTGGCAAGATATAACAACATATCAAATTTATTTTTTGACAATCAAACCGCAAATGATATATTGATTCAACATGATAAAAGGGTTGTAAATATTTTTGAGAGTAAAAGTGAAACCAGAAAGCTTTTTGATATCATTATAGCTAAAACCCCTGATAATAGAAAATATCTAAGCCGACAAGTTAATCCATTCTCTTATAAATCCCGAGATAAAAATGAATTGGATAAAGATAATGTTGCTTTGTTCGCAAAAAGGGTTAATATCAAGGATAGGACAGATGAAAGTAGACAAAACAAACCATACACTTCTGCCATTAAAAAATATTATTTTAACCCTAATGTAGATTTTGTCAACAATAATAATGAGTTTTTAATTCCTCCATATGGTCAAAATTTGCACTCAATAATTGAAAAAAATTCGGAACTGTTTAATGAAATTGCCGGTTTTTTGGAGGAGTATAAATTAGATGTCTTATTTGATCCGGAAAAAATCCAATTTGAAATCCAGAAAAGAGTTGGTAGGATATCATATAAATATCCATATTCATTATTAGCTGACACGTTGCAAAGAATCATTTTTTATTTGACTGCAATCCGGACTAATCAGGATAGCTTGCTTCTATTCGAAGAACCGGAGACTAATTCATATCCACCATATATAAAGTTCCTGGCCGAAGAGATTGCGAATTCTGAAAATCGTTTTATAATATCTACTCATAGTCCTTATCTCCTTAATAATATTATTGAAAATGTAGCATTTGAGGATTTGAGCATATATATTACTTATCTTGAAGACTATCAAACAAAACTAAAAGAATTATCAGAGGAAGAAATAAGGGAAATTACAGACGATTATATTGATATTTTTTACAATTTGGAAAGGTTCCTGAAATAGTATGAAAAAGAATATCCAGTTTGCTGTTGAGGGATTTGCAGATTCTGTATTGCTTAGGACGTTTTCTATTCCAGAAAAATTCATTTCTATAAGTGGTGGGAGTTCAGGTGTTGCCAGAACAATGAAAAATCAGTCAAATAATTTCCATAAAATTATAATTGGATTAGTCGATATCGATAAGAAAAACAACCCAACATATTTTGATGAGTTTGCATTAATAGATAACCCTGATGATATTCTATATAAAAGAAAAGAACATTCAAACCAGTTTTTAATTTCTTTATGTAGCAATGGAATTGAAAACTGGATTAGTAATGCAGCAATTAGCGTAAAGGTCTCCAGGGTTAATTTTAGTCTGCCAGAGGACTTCAAAGTTTTTTTGAGAACTACAAAACATGAATCAATAACAAGTAATAAAGATTTTTTTAATTACTTAACAGCCATAAAAAATAGCGGTTCAGAGTCTTTTGTTTGTTTTGAAAAAATCTTGGAGAATCATATTCTCACGGATTGGAAATATTAGGGTTGCTTGTCAATTATTATTTACAATAAAACCATTATTATATGGCCTTTATAAATTCAGTTATATCATGGCTGGTGAAAAAACGCTTTCACCAGATTGAACTTTTTATGAAGTATCCGCATGAGGTGCAGGATGAGTGGTTCAAGCGGTTGATTGCCAATGGCCGAAATACGGAATGGGGAAAGAAATATGATTATGCAACCATAACAAATCCTGAAATTTTCAGGTCAAGGGTTCCGGTGAATGATTATAGTGCTTTAAAACCATATATTGACCGAACACGAAATGGTGAACAAAATATATTGTGGAATTCTGAAATTAAATTATTTGCCAAATCTTCAGGAACTACTTCTTCGAAAAGTAAATTTATACCGGTAAGCCAAGAAGCCATGGAGGAATGCCATTTTAAAGGGGGCAAGGATATGTTGTCGATATATTGCAACAATTTCCCCGAAACATTGCTATTCGACGGTCGGGGTTTGTCAATGGGTGGAAGCCACCAGATTTCGGAAATCAATAATGAAACTTATTATGATGGCGATTTATCAGCACTGATTGTTGAAAATCTTCCTCCCTGGGCCGAATTTATCCGGGTGCCAAAAAAATCGGTAGCTCTGATGGAAAAGTGGGAAGAGAAAATTGAGAAAATCGCGACCTCTACAATATCTCATAATGTAACAAATATATTGGGTGTGCCTTCTTGGACACTTTTACTTTTAAGAAGGATTTTGGAAATTACCGGGACTGACAATATTAAAGATGTATGGCCAAACCTGGAAGTTTTTTTTCATGGAGGTGTGAATTTCACCCCATATATCAATCAGTTTAATGAATTAAATCCATCTGGTGAACTCAGGTATGTGGAAACGTATAATGCATCGGAAGGGTTTTTTGGACTTCAGGATCAAAAGGATTCAAATGATTTATTGCTTATGCTTGATTATGGGATTTTTTATGAGTTTATGCCGTTGGAGGAATTGAATAAAGAAAATCCCCGTACACTATTACTTCATGAAGTTGAAGAAAATGTGAATTATGCTTTAGTGATATCAACAAATGCCGGGTTATGGCGGTATCTGATTGGAGATACAGTAACATTTACAAGCAAATATCCATACCGTATAAAAATCACCGGTCGTACAAAAACATTTATAAATGCAGTTGGTGAAGAGATTATTGAAGACAATGCTTTAAAGGCCCTGGCTACTGCTTGTGAGAAATGCAATGCGGAGATTAGTGAATTTACAGCAGCTCCTGTTTATTTTAAATCGGGGGAAAATGCTTCTCATGAATGGTTGATTGAATTTGAAAAACGGCCAAAAAATATTGAGTACTTTTCAGAAACATTAGACAACGCCTTAAAATCCTTAAATTCGGATTATGAGGCGAAAAGATATCATAATATGGTATTAAGGCCTCCAATTGTGCGTGAAGTTCCTGAAAAAACTTTTTATAACTGGTTAAAAGCAAAAAACAGGCTGGGAGGACAATATAAAGTTCCAAGATTGTCGAACAATCGTAAACATGTTGAAGAAATCCTTGAAATGGTTAATTAAAATATATCTATTAACCCTTTGTTCACAGTTAAAAAGTATTATTTTTATCGTTTTTAAATATTCGAAATTATGCATATAGCCATCGCCGGGAATATAGGTTCAGGAAAAACTACATTAACACGCTTGCTTTCAAAGCATTTTAAATGGGAAGCACACTACGAAGATGTTGAAACCAATCCGTATTTGAATAGTTTTTATGAAGATATGCAACGCTGGTCGTTCAATCTTCAGGTTTATTTTTTAAATAGCCGGTTCAGGCAAATTTTACAAATTAGGGAAGGTGACAAAACTGTTGTCCAGGATAGAACAATTTATGAGGATGCTTATATTTTTGCTCCAAACTTGCATTATATGAACCTGATGACCACCCGCGATTTTGAAAATTATATTTCATTGTTCGAATTGATGGTCTCACTCGTACAGCCCCCTGATTTACTTATTTATCTTAGGGCATCTGTTCCTACTTTAGTAAACCAGATTCAAAAACGTGGCCGCGAATATGAAGAAGCTATCCGGTTGGATTACCTGAAACGTTTGAATGAGCGCTATGAATCGTGGATCAATAGCTATAAAATGGGTAAGGTCCTGATTTTTGAAGTTGACGATATTGATATTGAAGAAAGACCTGAAGACCTTGCAATGATCATTGAAAAAGTGAATGGTGAATTGCACGGATTGTTTTAAAATTCCCCTGTAATGGCAACCATAAATGATTTTGATAAGCTTGATATCAGGGTGGGTAAAATAATTCGGGTGGAAAACTTCCCGGAAGCCCGCCGACCTGCTTATAAATTAACCATTGACTTTGGAGAGGAAATTGGCATCAGGAAATCATCAGCACAATTGGTGGACAATTACAACCCTGAACAGTTAGTCAATCTTCTTATCCTGGGTGTTGTAAATTTCCCACCCAGGCAAATAGGCCCTTTTATTTCTGAGGTGTTAACTTTGGGCGTGCCAGATAATAATGGTAAAACGGTATTGGTTATTCCACAGGTTGATGTACCATTAGGTGCAAAACTTTATTAAGATGAGTAAAAAAATTCTTGTTTTATTTTTTGTTATGATTTTTCTTGTGGCTTGTTCTTCTATAGCAAAGAAAGAATATACCAATACAGATGGAAAGATTGTGGTTGAAGAATGGTATAATAAAACCAACATGAAGTCGAGAACGACTTTTTTATCCCGTGACAGCTCAGCGTATATTTTTATTTCATTTTATGAAAATAGCGAAATGAAAGATTCAGCGCGCTATGTGAACAATTTGGTTGATGGATTGAAGCTGTTTTATGATAAGCAAGGTGATTTGTTACATTTTGAAAACTATTCAGATGGTATATTAAATGGTTCCCATAAAGCATTATACAGTAATGGTATTTCAAGCTTTGAAGGCTACCATATAAACGGAAATAAGGTAGGGGAGTGGCAGTTTCATTATCCTGATGGAAGACCCATAACATATGAATTCTATGATTCAACAGGTAAGATTATATATTTCAGAAAGTATAATGAATTTGGGGAGTATACAAATAGTAAAGGTACAGCAATAATTAAGGTATCAACCAGCCAAAACTCGAATTTGGGAGATACAACTTTGATGTATTTAGTTATTGCTAATCCTCCTGGTTGCGAACTTAATCTTATTATAAATGGTGCCGATTCAAAGGAATTGTATAACAAGAAGGTTAATACTGTTAATACAATTTGTCCGTTAATTTTTACAGAAAAAGGTAAAAAGGTCTTGGATATTCAATTGAATGTTATGGATATTAAATCAGACCTTGAGGAAAACCATTCTAAAAATTTCGAATTCATACTACAATAGCCGATGAAAGTTTTAGGAATCATACCAGCCCGTTACGCTTCTTCCCGGTTTCCCGGAAAACCATTGGTAGATATAAGGGGAAAGTCTATGATACAACGGGTTTACGAACAGGCCATAAAATCTGGTTTAAATAGAGTTATAGTTGCTACTGATGATGAACGAATAAAAAGTGCCGTGGAATCATTTCATGGAAATGTAATTATTACTTCAGCAGATCATAGCAGTGGAACAGACCGGTGCAAAGAAGTAGTTGAAAAATTGCATGCCGAAAACCAGAAATTTGATATCATTGTAAACATTCAGGGTGATGAGCCCTATATAAATCCCGAACAAATTAAACAAGTGATTTCTTGTTTTTCAGCGCGAGATGTTGAAATTGCGACATTGGCAAAACGAATTACTTCATCCGGGGAGCTTTTTAACAATAATATTAATAAGGTCATTTTCGATAAATTGAACAATGCAATATATTTCAGCCGATTTGCCATCCCGTTTCAACAAAATGAACCAACAGAAAACTGGCTTGAAAAAGCAGATTATTATAAACATATCGGAATTTATGCATACCGGTCGGCAACATTAAGTAAGATTACTGATCTCGAACGGTCTAAACTAGAAATTGCTGAATCGCTGGAACAGTTACGTTGGATTGAAAATGGATATAAGATCCGGGTTATGGAAACTGAGTATGAAAGCATTTCAGTTGATACTCCCAATGATTTGTCAAATTTTTTAAACATCTCTTGAAATACCACGTACAAAATAGTACTTTAGCAGATTAGAAAAACAATGAGGATGAATATTGCTTTTTATATAAGTGAATTACTTTATTCCAATGATTGTGTAATACTTCCCGGTTTTGGGGGATTTGTTACCAGTTATGCCCCGGCAAAAATTCATCCGGTAAACCATACCTTTTATCCTCCTTCTAAAAATGTTTTGTTTAATTCAAAACTTACAAGGGATGACGGTCTTTTAATTGATTATGTTGCCAGTGATCAAAGTATCAGTTATACGGAAGCAAAATCAGTTGTTACTTCTTTTATTCATGATTTGGAGGGGAAAATTCAAAAAGGTCAGAAGGTAGAATTGAATAGCGTTGGTATTTTCTTTCAGGATAAAAAACAAAAGTTACTTTTTGATCCCGATTCTAGTATCAATTATTTGGAAGAGTCTTTTAATTTGCCATCAATTGTAACGCATCCTATTGATCGTAAATCGCGCCATCAAAGAATTGAAACCGGATTTGTTGATCGCAAACCTGAATCAGTTAATGCAAAAAGAAACCGGAAGGTATTGTATGCTTCCATGGCCGTAGTTCCGGTTATACTTATTCTTGGTTGGTTTGTTTTTGTCGGATTGCCAAAGTCTGACTTTACACAAAAAACGGGAATGGTTAATTTGGTGGATTATAATACAACGGATGATCAACCTGTAATTTCAGATATAGAAGTAGAAAAAGATCCTCCTATTAAATCCCTTAATTTTGAAGAGCCAAAAGCATCTGATGAAATAATAAGCGAAGAAGTTGTCCCCGAAGTAATACCTTCAAAAAAATATTACATCATTGGTGGTTCATTTAAAAGTGAAGCAAATGCCTCAAAACTTGTTGGTATTTTAAGAGCGAAAGGATACGATGCCCAGCGTGCAGGTTTGTCGAGAAAAGGACTTTTTGCTGTTGCTTATTTTAGTACCCACGATAAAGAGGAAGCATTGATAAACCTGGCTATGATCCGTCGTGATGATAATCCTTCTGCCTGGTTGTTGAAGAAATAATTGAAATAAACCTTTTGCCAAAGCATTTAAAAGATTCCTATTTTTTCCTAATTTTACATCCTTCATTATTTAAATATTTTTACACTTTGGGCAAAAATAAATTAGAGCATTTTGCTGAGACTGCAACCTTTCCTCATTTCTTTCAACCAACTTACGATGAGTTGGAAAATGGTTTTGAACTTAAGGGAAAATGGCATCGTAATTTTTTTGAGAATGAAAATCCTCTGGTTATAGAATTGGGTTGTGGAAAAGGGGAATATACTGTTGGCCTGGCTGCTAAATATCCAGAAAAGAATTTTATTGGCATGGATCAAAAAGGGGCACGTATGTGGCGTGGCGCAAAAACATCATTAGAGGAAGATACGATGAATGCGGCATTTGTAAGATCAAGAGTGGAACTTGCAGGCTATCTTTTTGATCACAATGAGGTGGATGAAATATGGATAACTTTTCCCGATCCACATTTAAAGGATAAGGAAATAAAGAAGCGATTGACGGCACCCAGGTTTCTTGATATGTACAAGGAATTTTTAAAACCGGATGGTATCATCCATTTGAAGACGGATAATGCTGGTTTATTTAAATATACGCTTAACCTTATTGAAGAGAATAATCATTCTTTGTTGTATAAAACCTCTGATTTGTATAATTCAGATTATGTAGGTGATGCTTCTCAGATTCAAACTCACTATGAAAAAATCTTCTCAGAAAAAGGGCATAAAATAAATTATTTGATTTTTTCAGTATACTAGATTTCAACCCATATTATAAATTTATCATGAGTGATATTTCTTTTTTTAAAAAGGTTTTTGAAGTAGTGAAATACATTCCTCACGGTCGGGTAACTTCGTATGGAAGCATTGCCAATTACCTGGGTAGCAGAGGGTCGGCACGAATGGTTGGTTGGGCCATGAATGCTTCACACTCAGCTGCAGAAGCTATTCCGGCACATCGTGTTGTTAACCGGAATGGAATGTTAACCGGAAAGCATCATTTTGGCAATCCTGATATTATGCAACAATTGCTGGAGAATGAAGGCGCTATTATCGAAAAGGATAAAATTATAAACTTCAAAGATTTGTTTTGGGATCCATTAAAAGAATTAGCAAAATAATAATTATGCCCTGTAACACGCAATTAGAAAAATGAAACAAAAAGGATTACTCCTTATAATAATAATAACAAGTTTTGCTAACGGACTATCAGCAAACAATCCTGCTAAAGGCGAAATTTGTGGAACTGTACAAGACAGCATTACCGGTGAGTTTATACCATATACCACTATTCGGTTGTTCAATGTCGTGGATTCTACTCTGATAAAAGGATGTATAACAGAAAACAATGGTAAGTTTTGTTTAACTGATATTGATTATGGGAACTATTATTTAATTATTGATTTTATTGGTTATAACAGTAAAAATATTGAAATAAGCTTAGACAATAAAAAAAAGGAATTGAAGATTGTTTTATCAATGAATCAATTTTTATTGTCTGAAGTAGAGATTACAGCAGAAAAAAAGCTAATTGAGAATACAGTAGAGAAGAAGACCTTTAATGTTTCTAAAAACACTACCATATCGGGCGGCAATGCCCTTGATGCATTGCAAAGCATACCATCCGTAAGCACAGATATTGATGGGATAGTAACATATCGGGGTAGCGAAAATGTAATGATACTTATCAATGGCGAACAGTCGGGGCTTATCAGCAAAGACAACAATAATGCATTAGAGCAAATCCCGGCAGAAGCAATTGAAAAAATTGAGGTTATCAGCAATCCATCTGCAAAATTCGATGCACAGGGTATGTCGGGTGTCATTAATATTATTCTCAAGAAAAACAGTAATCCCGGCAGCAGAACAAATATCAGGCTTAGTGCCGGGTACGATAATTTGTTTAATGCCCATGTTGGATATTCAAAGTCTGCAAACAAATATTCTTTTAATATTAGTGGAGGTATAAATCATAAAAGTGCTTATCAAACAAAGGAGCATTTACGAACAAACTACGAAAACCCTAATGCAGGCAATTATTATCAATATGATTATTTAGATAATAATTATAACACAGGAATTGCAAATACCGGTTTCATTTATAAAATAAATAAAAAGAGCAACATTAGCATTTCAGCACTTTTCAACAAAGAATTTAGCAAGGGCGATAGAAAAATCAATTATAAAACTTATGACACTGAAAATGTTTTAAGTCGGATGTACGATAAAGATATTGATATAAGCAACAACAGTTATGGGTTTGATGGTGAGGTTGCTTATAATAAAAAATTTAGCAAGCCTGAACAAACATTAATAATAAGCACACATTATTCTATATTCGACAGGTCGCAGGAAATGGAAAATTCACAACATTATCAAGATATTGATATTCCGCCTGAACTTCAGAATACAGAGTCATTACAGTTTAATCAATTAAATAGTTTTAAAATTGACTACCAACATCCTGTAAATAACTCATCTCTATTTGAAACGGGATATAAAATTACATACCAGGATATTAATAGTGATTTTACTTCATTGAGCTATGATTACACAAATGCCAATTGGGTAGATGATACAGCCTTGAATAACTACTTCGGGTATATTGAGATGAACAATGCATTTTATGTTAATTATTACAGAAGTTTTTCGCTTTTCGAAATACAGGCAGGTGTGAGGACAGAGCATACGTACATCCTAATGAATGACACATCGGTTAATGATTATTTGGATATTTTCCCAGGTTTTACTTTATCAAAAAAGTTTAATAACAATACTGTTTATATTGGATACAACAGAAGAATTAACAGGCCGAAGATAAGCATGCTAAACCCTTATTCCAATGAATATGCTGATGTTTTAAATATGCATGTAGGAAACCCTGACCTTATGCCCGAATATGTCAACTCTTTTGAAGCAGCTTATCACAAAACGGGCAACAAAATTACTTTTTCAGAAACAGTTTATTTCAGATATATAAAAAATGCTATTTCACGACTTAAATCAGCTACAAATGATAGTGCATTAACTATGCGTTTTATAAATTTAGACCATGCTAAAATGTATGGAAATGAACTTATTGCTTCTTTTAACCCATTGAAATGGTGGGAAATCAATGCAGGGTTTAATTTGTTTTATACTAACCTAAAAGGTACATATCAAAACAATACTGTTGATAACAGCAAACTGGGATGGACTGCTGAACTAACCACAATATTTAAGTTGCCGGAAGGGGCAAATGTACAACTGTCGGGTTACTATCGTTCGGAGTTACCCTCGGTTATGGGTACATTTATCAGCAGATATTTTGTTGACTTTGCTGTAAAAAAGAATCTTTTCAAGAAAAAAGGAGTTTTAATTTTTAAAATATCAGATGTTTTTAACACATACAGATACGGGTTAAACCTTGATGCTGTTGATGATAATAATTACAGGTACAGTCAATCGAATGAAAGGATAAGAGAATCAAGATTCTTCATTTTAAGTTTCAATTATAGTTTTGGAAATATGAATAATGGCTCAAAACCAAAATCAAATAAAAAAGAAAAGAATAAGTTCTTTCTTGAAGAATTTGATAAGTAAAGGCTTTTTTCGTGAAATTAAATATGATCGATTTGATGATATAATAAAGTAAATTAATTATTTTTTCTCCTCTTTCAACCGCCCGGTTTTGTCAAACATTAAACCAAGTTTATGTGGACTAACGGTTTTTTTCTTTCCAACCAGCTCAACATAATAATAGTCCTTCCGGTCTTTTCTGGTTGCTTTCTGGGCATAAGTAACTTTGTAATTACTATAATTTTTATCCAGATTCCGTTGAAGTGGGGTGTATAGGTTTTTCAGATCGAGTTCAACAACAGTCATCACCCATTGGGCTGAATCGGTAAATTCTGCTGTGGTGGGTAAATCCCTGTAATAAAAGCTGGATATCCATTTCCCGCCACTTCTTTCCCAGGTAACATCACGGGCACTTGCAAACCTGCTTTTGAATTTTTTACCCACTAAGGGAGGTACATCAACGGTTAGCAGGTACTGGCTTTTTAAAACTTCCGGACGGTTTATTTTTTGAATTTTCCCAGCCTTGTTAAAAAATAATTCATATTTATAAGGCTCTGACTGCCCTTTCTCCATTTGTTCGAGGTGCACATAATAATAATCCTTGCGGTCGGCCCGTGTTACTTTTTGTGCATCAATAAAGTCGATTGAGTTATAATTCTCATCAAGGTATTTTATAACTGGAACATAAAGCTCATTTTTTTTATAGTTTATCCTTGTTTCATACCATTTCCCATTCGGTAGAAATTCAGCTATGGTTGGCATTTCGCGATAAATAAATGTGCCGACAAAATTAAAATCGATAGTGTCGCTGGGGTTTTCTTTTTTTGCCCAATCAATTTCTTCTGCTCTTGGGAATCGTTTTTGCCAACTGTTAATTACAACAGCAGGAATTTCAGAGTTGGGGTCATCAATGCCTACAATCGTCATATCGTTGATTCCTTCGGGGAGTTTTACCTGTTCAATTCTACCTGTTTTATCAAAAAACAATTCTGCGATATATTTTTCTTTAGTTTCCTGATCTTTACGTTCAATTTGCACATAATAATAGTCTTGCTTATCAGCTTTTACCGCCTTTTCGGCTAATATGATTTTGTCCTTACTATAATTATTATCAATATGTTTTTGAATGGGAGGGTATAAGGTTTTTAAATCGAGATCGGTGATAGTTATAATTAATGAACCCTCTTTTGTAAATTCTGCATAAGTGGCCCTTGTTTTAAAAAAACAATCAACTTTATAGTTTTCGTCAACCTTATTCCATGAAATATTTTCAGCACGGGGAAACTTTCTGGAAAAGTTTTTTTTAACTTCATCCGGAATGTTTAAATCAGCTGCACTTTGCGAAAAAAGAGAGAATGTAAAAATACAAAGGAATAAACTGTAAATAATTTTCATAGTAATATTCGATTTAATAATATTCACAAGAAGAATAGAACAGGTTATACTTTATTACCCATACAAGGTTTAGTAAAACATGGCCAAATTTAAGCGAAATATTCCAAGTGTTTTATGCTCAGAATAATGAACAGCATATTGAAAAATATTTTACCGAAAAATAATCTGGCTCCTGTCGGGGCCAACAGATACGATCTCAACAGGAATTCCGGTTTCTTTCTCAATGAAATGAATATAATTGTTTAATTCGGCGGGCATATTTTTAGCATCCCTAATATCATTAATATTGGATAGCCAACCGGGGAATGACTCTAATACCGGCTCCATTTTTTCGTATGAAGCTTCAAACGGAACAAAATCAAT
>Ga0255366_10087_pt1 | contig 15460 bp, 7 predicted proteins | sample ANMaggSeSYBR01C4_FD_182086 | JGI IMG/M metagenome (GOLD analysis project Ga0255366, IMG submission 182086) | Sediment cell enrichment communities from methane seep in Santa Monica Basin, California, United Staets - ANME aggregate JGI... | ecosystem: Environmental > Aquatic > Marine > Cold seeps >... | reverse complement strand
GTAACGGGTGTTGTAAATAATGGTCCGCTCTCCAGAACGATTTATAATAACAACGAAACCTATACCCAGGGTTTTAACCTGTATGGCAACCCCTACCCTTCACCCATCGACTGGGATGCAGCATCAGGATGGACAAAGACCAATATTGATGATGCTTTGTATTATTTTAAGGCGGGCGGAGTTGATCAGTATTCAGGAACTTATGCTACTTATATTAATGGAATTTCCAGTGATGGGCAGGCAACAAATATTATTCCCTCCATGCAGGGCTTCTTTGTGCATGTTACGGATGGAACATACCCTGTTACCGGTGCGCTTGGAATGAATAATACAGTCAGGGTAAATGATCTGACGCATCCTTTTCTGAAGACAAATGAAGACGTGGACAACTTGTATTTCAGATTAACAACTACATATACAGATAGTCCCCGTTCATCTGACCCAATGGTTATTTATTTCGATGAAAATGCAACCAGGAAATTTGACAGTGATTTCGATGCTTTAAAGTTAATGAACACTGACCATGATGTTACAAATCTTTATTCTCTTCTTCCGGGTGGAGCAAAACTTTCTATTAATGCCCTGCCCGAAATAGTCGATTCAATCATAACGATTCCTCTTGGACTCACCACATACAAAAGCGGTGAGATCAGCTTTAGAATCAAGGATTTTGAAAACTTGTACCTGGGAATGAAAATTTATCTTCATGATGCAGCAACCGGAAGAAACCAGGATTTACTACCTGAAAAGGAATATAAAATTTATCTTGAGGCAGGTGAATATACCAGCCGTTTTTCCATAAGGTTAATAAATAACGGACCCGATTTACCAGATATTGATCATAATGACTCTTTCCATATTTATTATTCCAATGGCTCCCTTGAAGCAAACATTGGTTATTTGGATGGGCATGAGGGAGTTTTGCACCTTTTTGATATGGCGGGTCATAAACTACTCACCGGGAAGGTTTTTGAAAATGGCCGTTATAAGTTTAACCCAAAGGTAAGTAATGGAATATATATTGTAGTTTTACTGTTTGGAAATGATGTTAAGACCAAAAAGATATTAATTAAAAAGTAATGAAACCAGCAAATACCATAAGATTTGGCAGAAGTTTTTTAACATCTGTTGCATCATGGAGCTTCTTATTTATAATGACAACAAATTTGGTTCAAGGACAGGAGATGCCTCCAAGGCCTATAAGTGTAACTGTAAACCTTTCCCAAAACCTAAATTTTGGTGCATTTTATCATGGAAATGTCGGAGGTTCCGTAATTATCTATAATGACGGATCTCGATCATCAACTGGTGATATTGTTTTGCTAACGATGGGTTATTCTTTCTCAACAGGACTTTATGATGTTGTTGCGAATCCAGGTACACTTATTTCGATACTTAATGGACCAGATGCCATTCTCACCGGAAGTAATGGCGGTTCGATGATACTTCAGTTAGGAGAATCCTATCCAGCCAGTCCATTCATTATAACAACCACACCTCCGGCATCAACTCAATTAAGAATTGGAGGAACTCTTTTTGTAGGAAATCCAATCGTTAATCCACCTGGCAATTATGGAGGAACCTTTGATTTAACCTTTGTTCAGGAATGATCATTTAAAGACCATTTTAAATAGGCTATAATTAGTCTAATATTATACAAATCATTTTACTTGCCTCCAGAACATTTGACAAGGTATAATTACAAACTCTCATATCTATTTAATCCATAATATTTCTACCTGGATTAAACAGCATCGAATAAGAATATTTGGCAATCAAAAAAAACGGCCAGCCTTTCCAGGTACATTATTGAATTCATGACACTTACGTCCATTAAAGTATAATAATCTTCATCGATAAAATATATAAAATCAACCTCTTCCAATCATAAAAATGATACAGCCTATTTATTTGAAACAAAGGTGTTTGGAAAACGTACACTATACTTGTGCATAGATAGTATGCCAAATGCATCATAAACTAAAATTAGAGGTACTCCGATCATGCGAAAACAACTCACTATTTCAAACAGAAATAATAGGGAACTTTTGTAGTAACCTTGAGTTAGGAATGATCGTTTTAAACTGATACGAGAGAATTATAGTGAAAAGAATTAATGCATATAATACCTCCAAATTTCCAAGGAGAATACTTTTCTGTGCAAAAGGGAATTTTGTCATTCTTGTATTTCTCTTTTCATTTTTATCCGATCTCAACAGTTTTGGACAAGAGTATCCACCATACGAAGAATTAGCCCTTTTCGTTGATGTACCTAACCTGGGAGGCAGGGACATGGATATTTTAATATTGGGTGATGAAGTTTATTTGCCCATTACCGATCTTTTTGATTTTCTAATGATCAGAAATATTCCCTCACCTAATTTGGATACCATTACCGGATTTTTTGTTAATCAGAAGGCCACTTATCTCATTGACAGGATGCACAACCAAATTCAATATGTAGATCAGTTGTTTACACTTCAGCCCGGTGATCTGATCAGAACAGAAACAAATTTATATTTAAGGGGATATTATTTTGGCCATATATTTGGACTTGACAGCGAATTCAATTTCAGGACAATGTCCGTAAGAATAAACCCCAGGATGGAATTACCAGCAATACGAGAAATGCGCCTTGAGGCAATGCGGAAAAACATGAACCGTCTTGTAGGTGAATTAGAAGCAGATACGGCTATAGGAAGGAACTATCCATTTTTCCATTTTGGAATGGCTGATTGGTCGGTAAACCTCACAGAACAGATTAATGGGCGGGTTGATTCAAGACTTAGCCTGGCTCTTGGATCAATACTTGCAGGCGGGGAAGCTACTGTTATCATAAATTATAATAGCTTTACTCCATTTACAGAAAAACAGCAATATTACCTCTGGAGATATGTTAACAATGATAATAGGGCCGTGCGCCAGGTAATGGCAGGTAAAATTGCTACTGGTGCCACATCCTCAATTTTTGATCCTGTAGTTGGTGCAAAAATTACAAATTCCTCAACTAAATTTCGAAGATCGTTTGGAACCTATACCCTGAGCGACCGGACGGAACCAGAATGGACCGTAGAACTCTATGTCAATAATGTTCTTGTTGATTTTACCACTGCTGATGCATCTGGTTTTTTTACTTTTGAGGTACCACTGGTTTATGGTAATACGAATGTCAGGTTAAAATTCTACGGCCCCTATGGCGAAGAGCGTATTCGGGAGCAAAATATCACCATCCCTTTCAATTTCGTTCCAAAGAAAACACTTGAATATTCTGTTAGTGCAGGTATGGTTGAAGATTATTTCCACAGCAAGTTTTCAAGAGCCAGTGTGTTTTACGGATTAACTCGTTCAATAACAGTAGGTACAGGTGTTGAGTATCTTTCTTCTGTTTCTTCGGGTGAGATTATGCCCTATGTAAATGGTTCATTTCGCCTGGCTTCAAATCTGTTGCTTTCAGGAGAATACTCACCTGAAGTGAGATCGAAAGGTACACTTACTTACAGGCTCCCTTCAAGCCTCCAGTTCGACATTAACTATATCTACTATACTAAAGGTCAAAGAGCCATTAAAAATAATTTCCGTGAGGAACGTAAATTTTCAATGTCTATGCCAATTCGCCTAAATAATTTTTCGGTATATAACAGGTTTTCTATTCATCAATTGGTTTTGCCAACTACAAATTATACTACTTCCGAATGGTTAATATCAGGAGCCCTCTTTGGGGTAAATACAAATATTACAACTTATGGTGTTTTTATTGGCAACACAAAACCTTATTTTTACAGTGACTTTTCAATGGCTTTCCGGCTTCCTAAAAATATTACACTTCAACCGCGAGCACAATATAGTTATACAAATAAACAATTTCTTTCAGCAAAGATCTTAGCAGAAAAACGTGTTTTTAAAAAGGGATATCTTACAGCATCGTACGAACAGAATTTCAGGAGTGATATGTATATGGTGGAATTCGGGTTCCGCTATGACTTCAAATTTGCACAAACCAGCGTTTCAACAAGGCATTCTAATATATATACTACATTTATCCAATATGCCAGGGGTAGCATTGTAAATGATAGTAAAACTAATTATGTGTATACAGATAATCGTGCGAATGTAGGCAGAGGTGGTATAAGTATCATACCTTTCCTTGATAAAAATGCCAATGGTACAAGAGATCCCGGTGAGCCCAAGGTTTATGGATTAAATCTGAGAGCTAATAGTGGTAGAATTGAAAAAAGAGCAAAAGATACCACCATACGAATCTTTGGCCTTGAACCTTATACTGATTGTTTTATTGAATTTGAACAGAGTAGTTTAGACAACATTGCATGGAGGTTGAAACACCGAAGCATGAATATAGCTGTAGATCCGAATATGGTTAAGCTGGTAGAAGTTCCAATAAATATTGTAGGAGAAGCGGCAGGAATGGTAAGGATCGATCATAAGGGTGCTGTTAGAGGACTTGCACGTATAATTGTGAATTTCTATAACGAAGATCAGAAAAAGATTGGTAGAACCCTTTCGGAAGACGATGGCTATTTTAGCTATTTTGGTCTTAACCCTGGCATTTATAATGCACGAATAGATACAACTCAATTACGCAAACTTGGAATGTTTTCTATTCCCGATTCAGTCAATTTTAATATTGCAGCAATCATTGATGGTGATTATGTAGACGGTCTTGATTTCATAGTTAAATATGATACCATAAAACAAATTGAGGAGCCGGAAGTAGGAATGATTGAGCCGACGACCATCGATATGATCGTTCACGAGGAAATTGAGGAAGATGTGACAGCCACCATGGATAGTTATGCTATTCAGATTGGAGCCTTCAAAACCGAAACTGACGCAGATACGCTTCGAAATCAATTAAGTGAACTTCTGGGAAAAGAGGCTAATCTATTTCTTGAGGATGATCTCTATAAAGTTCGGGTAGCCGGTTTTGTTAGTATAGATGAAATTGAGGACTTTTTCCCTGCATTAAATAGCATAGGAATTAATGAGATTTGGTTAATTACCTTAAAAGGAATGTTAGATCCTGCCACGGTTACCAACATACCTGCTGTGATTGTTCATAATATACTTATAGAAGATCCGACATCCTCTACTGATAATTATGCTGTTCAGCTTGGTGCTTTTAAACGAAAAGAAAATGCATATGCGTTAAAGAAAAAACTTACTGCTACCCTGGGCAAAGAGGTTGTTATAACATTTGAAGATAAATTTTACAAAGTGCGAATTACTGGTTTTAAATCAAAATATGAAGTCGAAAGGTATATTCCTACCCTTGTAAGACATGGTATTCGTGAGATTTGGGTTGTTACTTTAAAAGGCACACTAAAACCTGATCTTGTAGCCGGTGAGCCGGATATCCACAGGGAAGTACTGAACACTATCACTGAAAAAGATACGACCTACTTAATTATTCATAATGTTTTTGAGGAGTTTATAACTACAGGTCCAGACAGCTATGCTATTCAGCTGGGAACTTTCAACCGCAAAATAAACGCTGATGCCCTAAGGATAAAATTAGCGACCATTCTGGGTAGAGAGGTCAAAATATTTGTTGAGGATGAACTATACAAAGTGCGGATAATTGGTTTCGAGACCAGGAATGAAGCTGAAAATTATTTACCTGTACTGCATAGAAATGGTGTTAGTGATATCAAGATTCTTAAGTTGAAAGGAAAACAAAATTATAAAACTGCTATAAGTAGACTGGATACCATTTCAGGAGCAACAGAAAAGGTCAGTGTTAAGGACACTACCTATTTGACAAACAAAGAGACATTTGAGGAGGTAAAAAAATCAACTCCAGATACTGCTATAATTATCAGTGAAACTACTATACCTGAAAAGAAAAAGGAAGAACTCCCAACGATTCCAGTAGAGGAAAAAGGAACTAAAGAAACTGAAGCTAAAGAAATACCTGTTGCAATTTCTATAGTAGAAGAACCAGAAAAAGAAATTGTTGAAGTACCATATGTGGTCGAACGGAAAAAATCCCTTGATGAAAGACTACTGGAAGCTGAATACAGGTCAGGACTTTATGAGGCACGTTGGCCCGGAGTTGAATTTACTATTCAAATTGCAGCTTCCAGATCCATAAGTGATCCGGAGGAGATAAAAAGAAAATTTGATTTAAGTGGTAAAGTTAAAGTTGTCCAGGTTGATGAATGGTATCGATTCACAACTGGCAGCTACATTAAATACTGGCAGGCCAGGGAGTACAGAAATATTTTAAGGACAAGGATTGGTATTGATGATGCCTTTGTGGTTGCTTATAAAGATGGTAAAAGAATAATGTTTACTGATCTATTAGCGATGGTAGAATCAACACCTTATGCCACCACAGGCATAACAGTAAGACCTGCAATTAGCAAAGGTTTCAGTGTTCAGATATTGGCTACTAAGGATGGAAATATATCGGTGTCGGACATCAGGGATAAGTATGAGGTTGATGATGATATTTTCAAAGAACACAATGAAAGTGATGGGCTTTTCAGGTATTCTATTGGAAACTTTAGTACCTATACAGGTGCTGTAAAAGTACGTAATAAGATAAGAGCTCGTGGATTTAGAGATGCATTTGTTGTTGGTTATAAAGATGGTAAACGCGTAGAAGATCTAAAGTCAATTTTAGAGAATGGCAGATAAAGGGCAGCCGATTCATTATTCTATTGGCCATTTATGGATATGAAAACAAACAATTCGACATCGCTTATTGTACTTATACTTTTAGATGCTGGGATGGATTACTAAATCAACCATTAAAATTACTGTTCATCCCTTAAAGCATCAATGGGTTTAATACGGACTGCCCTACGAGCTGGTATTATACCTGCAAGAGCTCCGGAAGTAATTAAAATTATCAGTGCGGTGATGGCAATATTAAAATCCACTTCAGGCCGTTGGAACATTTCATTATCTACACCAAATTTTATCAATGCATAATTGATTCCTTCAACAAAACCTACTCCAACAGCCAATCCGAAATACCCAGCGATGGTAGTCAGAAAAACAGATTCAATCACAATCTGGCTCATAACATTCATAGGTGTTGCACCGATGGCACGTTGTATCCCTATTTCTTTGGTTCGTTCCTTTACAATCACCAGCATAATATTACTAATACCGATAACACCTGCCAACAAAGTACCAATCCCTACTATCCATATCAGTCCTGAAATACCAGTAAACAAACCCTTCATTTGTTTATAATTTTCTTCCAGGTTAAAATGACCAAAAGCCTCTTCATCATCAGGATGAATGCTATGTCGCTGAGCTAAAAATTTAATGGTTTTTTCTTCAACTATTGAAGCAGGTACATCATCCTTAGATGTTATGGAAAACCACCCAACGATATCACCATAATTATAGGTTTTTTGTAAAGTTGTAAAAGGAATAAAAATGCTTTGCTCTTTTTCACCTCCGAAATTAATATTGGTATTTAACGGTACAAATACACCAACAACCTGGAAATAGATTCCTTGAATTTGTATGTATTCACCTATTGGATCTTCATCGGGTTCAAAAAGCACCTCACGTACCCGTGTACCAATCACTGCAACCTTTCGTCTGTTTTCAATATCAATATTATTGATAAACCTGCCTTCAATAATATCCATTGGGTCTATTTTATTCCATTCCGGATAATCACCAAAAATTGAAAATGCACCCGTTCTGTCATTCCGGATGGTATTATTTGTTCCATCACCTGCAGACCAACCTCGCATTTTAGGAGCCAGATACTCAATCTCAGGAATGTTATCCCTGAGAGCCTGAATATCATCATTCCTGAAATTAAATCTTCTACCGCGTGGAAAACCCTTATAAGGTTTGGTCGTTCGTTGGGTCCAGACAAAAAAACTATTGGTGGCAAATTTACCCATTCCGGAAGTAACTCCATTTTCTAGTCCTGTACCCGACCCCAGCATTATGATGAGCATAAAAATACCCCAGAACACCCCGAAAGCCGTCATAAACGTACGGAGCTTATTCTTTTTTAAGGTATGAAATATTTCCTGCCAGCGATCCCTGTCAAACATTTGTTAAGAATTATTTGATTATTCGTAATACCCTCATTTTAAGTATAAACAAGTTTCTTTTTTACTTTTCTAAATTGGAATAGTGGAATGTTGGAATAATGGGAATGAATCTACCTAAATATTCCAGAGTCTAAATCTTGCAATATTCCATTATTCCATCTTTCCATTCTTCCATTATTGAATCAATCAATTATTTATGTTTTCAAATTAGTCAGTTATAATTCTACTCATCCCTGAGCGCTTCTATAGGTTTGATAGCAGCTGCTTTTCGTGCCGGAATAAAACCTGCAATCATCCCTGCCAGGATCAATACGATAGTTGCACTGATAGCAACTTGCAGGTTAGCTTCCGGATTTCTAAAAAACTCAGTCTGAATGTGTGGTGAAATTAACTCTAATAGTCCTATGCCGGCAATTAAGCCTATATAACCTGCCATACCTGTAATAAATATGGCTTCCATCATGATCAGTCTGATAATTGAATTCGGAGTAGCACCCATTGATTTCCTGATACCGATTTCGTTCGTTCGTTCCTTTACAGTGATCATCATAATATTGCTAACACCAACTATTCCGGCGATGATGGTTCCTATCCCAATTACCCATATAAACCATCTTATTGCAGCAAACAGGTCATTAACCTTTTTATATTCCTCCACAGCATTCCAAATGAACATGGCACGTTCATCTTCCAAATCAAACTTATGACGAGCAGCCATTTTTGCTCGTATATCATCTTCCATACGCTTGCTATCTTCAACCTCTCTAGAAGCTACTGTAACAGCCAGGGTAGAAATACGATCGCGATCCATAAAGACTTTTTGCGCTGTCGTGATGGGAATATAAACAACACGCTGGTTATCCTGCCGGCCATCATCATCTTCGAAAACACCCACCACCATAAATGGAACTCCTTTTACATTCACATATTTGCCTAACGCAGGTTCATCTTTAAATAAAGCATCTTTTACTGCAACTCCAATCGAAGCAACTTTAAGTGTTCGTTGAATATCAAATGGATTGATATATCGGCCTTCAAGCAGATTAATTTTTTCTATGATCACATAATCAGGATGTACACTGCGAATATCAAAATTCCCATACTCATTTTTATAGGAAATGGTATTATCACCCCAAACATGGGTTCGGCCAGCTATATATTCTATACCTTTTACCTGTTGTTTTATATTGTAATAATCATCATTTTCAAAAGAGATATCCCTTCCTGGTTTGAGGCCTTTATAGGCTACACTGGTTTCTCCTCCCCAAACCCATAATGTATTTACAGCAGAAGATTCAAATTGATCGTGGACACCATTTTCCAGTCCTTGTCCTGAACCAAGAAGAATGATCAGCATAAAAATTCCCCACGCAACACTAAAACCTGTAAGGAATGTGCGTAGTTTATTTTTCTTAATGGTGCTTAATATTTCTTCCCATCTGTCGATTATAAACATAATAGAAGCTGGATTTATTTATACTTCAAAGCTAATTGAAATAATTGGTAATTGAAAAACAAAGTGGGATTTCAAGAAATAAAGTATTCTGATAATTGTTATTTGTTAATTTTGTTCTATTTTTAACTTTAAACATTTGGCTTAATATAAATCGCATTAAAATAATGTTTACCTATAAAATCATAAATAAAGCTAAACATCAATCATTAAAGAGAAAGCTGTTATTAATCTTCTTTAGTTTGATTACACTTTCTTCTTTACCTCAGGCATTACCCATTTACATTGATGGAACATATAATGATTGGGAAAATGCACAATACTTTGTAGAGGATGAACAAACGATTGGTGAAGAAATTGACTTCCTAAAATTTACAGTAACAAATGACAACGACTTTTTATTTATAAAAATAGAATTTAGTAATGAAATCGATTTTACTGATAATAATGAAATTTATCTTGATATAGATGCTGACAATAATTCTGCAACAGGCTGGCCGGTAAATGGAATAGGAGCGGAAATGGACTGGAATTTCGGTCAAAGATTTGGCTATTTAAATGAAGATAATTCTACAGAATACATCTATTTTAATGATATTCAATTGCGCTTATTACCAACTATTACCAGCAATATCTTCGAAATAGCAGTTGGCAGGCATGTGCAACCAAATGGAACCGACTTTCTTTTCACAGGTGATACAATTAAGTTGTGTTTCACGAATGATGTAACCAACGGAGATAACATTCCAGATGAAGGGGATTTTTTCACTTATGTTTTTGACAATACAAATGTTCCCTCACCTGAACCGACTCAAATGCAAAAAGAAGATGACGATTTTTTGCGACTAATGTCTTACAATATTCAAAATGACTTTGAAAATGATATTGGCGGACTTAATGATCCTGAACGTATTCCAAGCCTGGAAAGGATTTTCACAGCCATTATACCCGACATCATAACAATGAATGAATGCTGGAATACTTCAGTAATTACAGCACAAAATTTCCTGAACACAAATCTTCCAACAGGAAATGTAATGGGTTGGTATGCCGACAAACTTGATGAGGCAAATATTACCGCTTCACGTTATCCTATTGTTCAAAGTTGGCTCTTACTTCCCGGACGACGATTAACAGCTTGCTTGATAGATCTTCCTGACAAATACAAAAACGACATTCTGGTTATCAGTGCCCATTTTAAATGTTGTGATGGTGATTATACACGACAATTGGAAGCTGATGCTTTTGTATCGTTTATCCTTGATGCCAAAACACCTGGAGGTGAAATCGACCTACCCGAAAACACCCCTTTTGTTTTGATGGGTGACTTAAACCTGGTGGGACTTTCTCAACAATTAAAAACCCTTTTGTATGGCGACATACAGAACAACAATACTTTTGGCCCTGCAGGTCCACCTGATTGGGACGACAGCGAACTGGAAGACTTAATCTCCCGGCAAACCGATAAACGAATGGCGTACACCTGGCGTAACGATTGGGGTTCTTATCCTCCCGGCAGACTTGATTATATGATATATTCTAACAGTGTAATGGAAGTAGCTAAAGCATTTACACTTCAAACCGAAGTGATGCCAATGGAAAGGCTTGAATTATATGGGTTGTCCGAGTTTGATACAAGAACATCTTCAGACCATTTTCCGAAAGTTGCTGATTTTGTGTTAGAAAAATCATTGGCTATAGAAACCGTTAATAATCCCAATTATAATGTAGAAATATACCCCAATCCGGCAAGTTGTGAAGTTACTATTCAGTCAGAAAGGAAGATTAACAGTGTTATGCTATACAACATAAGCGGGCAGTTGGTATCTGAGAAATCAGTTGGTTCAAAATTCTTTCAATACAATACTGACAATCTTAAGCCAGGCTTGTATATGTTCAGAATAAAGACTGAAAAAGGAATAATATCAAAGCGAATCTCAATAAATTAAAAAAGAGGTTTGTGATTGCAAATTCCTTCTATCCTGAAGTTCTTTATTTTTCAGTTATTATTACGTATTTTACCTGAAATGAAATTTCAAAAAGAAAAAGATTAATCGTTCATCACAATTTAACAACCCGCCTTACCTGTACTTTTTCATTTGTAATAAACCTGATGAAATATATTCCTTTATCTGCTTTCTGTCCATTAGAATTTAATCCATACCATTTATATGCGTGATCACCTTCATTCAATAACCCCTGATAAAGAACTTTAACAAGATTTCCTTGAATATTGGATATTTCCAATTTAACATCTTGTTTTTCATCTAAATAGAATTCTACTTTAGTTGAATGAACAAATGGATTTGGATAATTTATTAATCCGGTTATATCATTATCAAATGGATCATTTTTATTTTCTGATATTCCTGTTGTGGTACCACAATCTCCGGTAACTTCATACATGGGGCCATCATCAATTGTCACACTTCCCTGGTTATGGGGCACATAAACATAACAGGTCGCAGTATCTGCCTGATCATTTCCATCATTTAACACAAAATAAATGGTATATACCCTTCCATTTTCTCCACCCTGTCTTTCTTTCCTTAAACTTATATTACTGCATTCATTACTGATAAGAATATCATCATACGTATTTCCATCACCTGACCCATTTTCAGGTTCATCACTTGATGCAAAAGTAATATCTACATCATCAATAGTAAGGTTTGGACAATTATCCCATACGGATATTACAAAATCACTCAGCTCAAATTCTTCATATTGATGATTTGGAGGCCATAACAAAAGTGTATCTGTGATCACTGTTATTTCCGGAGCAATGGTATCAACCACAGTAACCGTATCAGTGGCATATGAATAATTTCCAGAATAATCAGTAACGGTAAGTATTACCAAATTATCCCCAATATCATCACAAGTAAAATTATAGGTATCCAGACTCATCGTATCAATACCACAATTATCAAAGCTCCCATTGTCTATATCTTCAGCTGTAACACTTGCAAGTCCATTAGAATCAAGATAAACGGTAATACCTTGTGTTAATACGGTAGGAACAGAATCATCCACAACTAAGATAAAAGCGATACATTGATCATAATCTCCAGTAGTATCTGTAACAGTCAGGATCACTTCATTATTTCCCAATGGATAAGGACCTTCGGGTGATAATGTAAATATCAGAGAATCCCCATCAGGATCATATGATCCATTGTCTATTTGCTCTGGTAAAACAATGGCTACACAACTATCATTAGCGCTAACGATTATATCCTGACAAATTGCAACCGGTGGCAGATTATTTATGTAATTATATTCAGCATGTTCAATCGAAAGTTTGGCGCTCTGATGGTTATCATCAGATATCATGTATTTCATGTTGTTTCCCTGAAGTATTACAATGCTAAATGCAGTTATAAGGAGAGTTGATAATAGAAATTTTTTCATGTGTTTAAAAATTTTTATTTCATTGATAACTAAGTAAATAAAAAAATCCGCACCCATGGAACCGCTCCGATTAATCTCCGCTTTCGCAATCCCGAAGATTCGGGATTAATCATCCTCGCTGGCATATTTTAGGATGCTGAAAATTTATGCTCATTTCATCATTTTATATTTTTAATTTACCAATTAATGTGTTAAATAGTTCATTTACTTAGTAGTACAAAATTATTAAAAACAGTTGTATTAAAACAATTAAAGTTGAACTATAGTTCAAAAAAAAACCTGTTTATTCTTAACTAATTGAATTTCTAATAATTACGGACACAAAAATAATGCTATACAATTATGTACTTAAAATCAGTAATTTACGGGCAAGGATTTAATCTTATTTTCTATTATCGGGAAATGAATAACAATATCAGGACAATGATTGGGCAAGTAATCAATTGATATTTATACGATCTGGTTTACCAATTTTTAAATACCACAAGCCAAAGTTTAAGATCAGAGACGATTCATCATTCAACTTTCTTTTTCAGTTTTTTAGCATAATAAAATGACAGCCCAATCGATATTATTGCAAGAAAAAGCAGGGCAATTACACGATAAACCAATCCGATACGGGCCAGGTCAACTATGAATAGAAACAATGCAGCAGCAATCATTGTTGCCAGAGCCATGTAACGATATTTTACATTTTTAAGAATTATGCTAAAAACAAAATATAAAATTGCAGCAACTGTCCAGGAAAGGGTTATATATTGATTGGGTACAAGATGGTAAAGTGTAAATAATACCATCAAAAAGGCTATTATCAAATAGAAATTCCTAATAAATTCGGTACGGATGGTTAATCTTTCTTTTTTCCAATTTAATATTCGGGCTGTTGCCACGGCAACGATTGTAAAAGAAATATTCATTCCATTACCAGGAGCTGATGTAGAAAGGTAAACCATTAACAAAACGATGAAAAGCAAACTGTTCATTATCACAATAAACTTACTGCGGAACCAGATGGCCATGGATACAACCAGCAAACTTTGAATAGCCAGTAAAAAGTAGGCACGTGGAAAATTATAGAGGCCATAAATGGTAACACTTAAGGTAACAAACCCAAACAGAGCATATAAGGCTGCTGTGATTCTCCAGTTGGATCGAAGCTGCAAAATAATCGAATATACTATACAATAAAGCGCTATAGCACCTGTAAGAAGGACGTAATTCTCCTTAAAAAACGATAAGATAAATAGGGCTATAAGAAATGTGAAACCAAGTCCATTGAAGATTATGGATCCAATAATACTGTTATCTGAATACAATTCTTCTTTTTTTGACATTAATGCTATTAGTGAAAAAATTGCTGCTATAAAAAACAAGTAAATGAAACTGTACTGATGATCTGTTATAGCCTGTATTTGATGGCCCATCAGCGGATTACCAAGCATCCAAAGCAGAATGGTGAAATAAACCAGAAAAATTGAAAGAAAAACCAACCGTATCCATCCAAACTTGTACAAAAGTCCGATTGAAAATATTGAAACCAGTGTTACCAATGTAAGAGTTACATGTGTTGAATCACTAACCAGGGCTGTAAAGGATATCATAATTAAACTCAACCCTGTTAGCACAGTATTTTTCCTACGTATTGATAAAAACATTAAAACTCCTGTTACAATTAGTAGTAGAAGCAATCCGACTGGTTTGTTTGATAAAATTGGGTTGGCTGTAAAAAAGTGCAATTTTAAGGTGACATAGAAAACAAGTAAATAACCATTCAGGTTAAAAATTTTTGCCATGTAAGGATTCGAGTTGCGAAGGTAAAAAGCAAGAAAAAATATGCCCGCTACAGCGGCAAAACCAAATACAGGCGATATTATATTGAATCCGGAAACCTGCAGATATTGGACAAAAAAGGTTATTCCAAAGAAAAGTACAATATTTCCAAGCCATGCCAGACCGTATTCCCCAATGCTGGACTCAAGTTGTCCGTCACCTGGTACATTAATATTAAAGCTAAGTCCTACATCTTCTATTTCATCTTCATCAGATGGAGTATAATAACGTTTTCTGTCAGATTCAAGCTGAGTTACCCTTTGTTCTAATACATGTAATTTATCGGCAAGTTCCTTGTATCCTGAATTACCGGATTGAACAGATTTTGAATTCATAGTTTTCCTATTTATGTAATAATCAAAAAACTAAAAATGTATGTTAACCTCCTGAATATATATTCTAAAAAGACCTGTCTAGTTTGTTTTTTCTTCAAATTTTTTCCAAGGTGGTAGCAGCCACAACAGAAAAGCTAAAATAAAGAAGGGTACTATAAACCACAGCAAGGATAAGTAAAGATCTAAACCTCCAATTAATTTAACTTTATAGCTGGTAAATCCATAGAAACTCTTTGAGAAAAGCTGACCGCCTATAACTACGTTCCATCTCATATAGAAAATACCAACCAACACGCATACGCTTATTATTAAATATATAATCTTCCTGATTTTTTCTCTTGGCTTTTTAAATTGCAGAAAACCCAAAGTGGTTAATGGAA
>Ga0255366_10086_pt1 | contig 15533 bp, 10 predicted proteins | sample ANMaggSeSYBR01C4_FD_182086 | JGI IMG/M metagenome (GOLD analysis project Ga0255366, IMG submission 182086) | Sediment cell enrichment communities from methane seep in Santa Monica Basin, California, United Staets - ANME aggregate JGI... | ecosystem: Environmental > Aquatic > Marine > Cold seeps >... | reverse complement strand
GTAGTCATGACGGAAGAAGGTGTTGCAAAAGCTGAAAAGCTCTTGAAGATCGATAATTTATATGATCCAAAACATATAGAAGCTTTACATCATATAAATCAGGGTCTTAAGGCTCATACACTGTTTAAGCTTGATGTTGATTACATAGTCAAGAAAGGTGAAGTTATCATAGTAGATGAGTTTACCGGTCGTTTAATGCCCGGGCGTCGTTACAGTGAAGGTCTGCACCAGGCTCTTGAAGCCAAAGAAAACGTAAAGATAGAAAATGAAAATCAAACACTTGCCACTATTACCTTCCAGAATTATTTCAGAATGTACAATAAACTTTCAGGCATGACAGGCACCGCCGACACAGAGGCGCCTGAGTTTAAAAAAATATACGATCTGGATGTTATGGTTATTCCCTCCAATATGCAGATGATCAGAACAAATTATCCGGATATGATTTACAAAACAAAAAAAGAAAAATATGAGGCTGCTCTAAGTGAAATAGAGGCTCTTCATAAAAAAGGACAACCTGTTCTGGTCGGTACTATTTCTATAGATGTTTCTGAGAATTTAAGCAAAATATTAAAAAAAAGAGGTATTAAGCATAGTGTCTTGAATGCGAAAAACCATGAAAGGGAAGCAGAAATTATATCAATGGCCGGACAGAAAGGCGCTGTTACAATTTCTACAAACATGGCAGGACGTGGAACAGACATAGTTCTCGGAGATGGGGTAACTGAGTTGGGAGGACTTCATATTCTTGGTACTGAAAGGCATGAAAGCAGACGCATTGATAATCAGCTCAGAGGACGTTCCGGGAGGCAGGGCGATCCTGGAACATCACGTTTTTATCTTGCTTTGGAGGATGATCTTCTGCGGATATTCGGCGGGGAACGTATAACCGGAATTATGGAAAAGCTTGGTATGGAAGAAGGCGAACCCATAGAGCATAATCTTATAAGTAAAGCAATAGAGAATGCTCAAGCAAAGGTTGAGGGTCATAATTTTGATATCAGAAAACATATACTTGAATATGATGATGTTATGAACCAGCAGAGGGAGGTTATATACAAACAGCGACGTGAAGCCTTGACCGGCAGCAGTCTGAAAAGTTCCATTATGGATATGATTTATGAAAAGGCTGAGGAAATAGCTCATGAATTTTCAGATGAGAGTATGCTTCCGGAAGACTGGGACTTAAAAGGACTTGGTAAAGCTGTATTTAAACAATTTAACTTCGAGTTTAACAGTTTTGATGGCGATGCCCTGGATAGTTTGACAACAGAAAAATTGGCTCAGTTGATTTATGATTCAGCTCTCAAGGTTTATGATGAAAAAGAAGCCGCTATCAGGCCTGAAGATTTCAGGCGTCTGGAACGAATGATCATGCTGCAGACAGTAGATAAACTGTGGAAAGACCATCTGCTCAGTATGGATCATCTCAAGGAGGGCATTGGACTCAGGGGCTATGCCCAGCAGAATCCTCTTATTGTTTACAAAAAAGAAGGGTTTGATATGTTCCGGAGTATGATTTCCAGAATCAAAGAGGAGACTCTGGGGATTTTGTTCAGAATTCAGATAGTTGAATCTGATAAAATAAATGATCTGATACAGCCTGCAAAGCAGGACCTGGTATATTCCGGCGGAGACGATGCTTCTCAACAGAACAAGCCTGTTAAGCGAACCACTCAAAAAATTGGCAGAAACGCACCATGCCCCTGCGGAAGCGGAAAGAAATATAAGAAATGCTGCGGGAAATAGGTGGATAGCGGATAGCTTTTAGCAATTAGCCTTTAGCTTAAAAAATCAAACAGATAACACATTCAGCTAAAAGCTAACACCTAAAGGCTAATCGTAGAGGTTACAAATGAGCCTGGTTAAACCTGATTATGAAGAAATAGCGATTTATGAAACAGAGAAGGAAATTAAAGAGCCTTCAATGTATAAGATACTGCTGCATAATGATGACTATACAAGCATGGAGTTTGTTGTAGAAATTCTTTTATCTGTTTTTAATAAATCCATAGAAGATGCTACAATAACCATGTTGAAAGTTCACAGGGAAGGAATTGGGATTTGCGGGGTTTATACATACGAAGTAGCTGAAACAAAGGTGAATGCAGTTCATGTTTTAGCGAGGGAAAGAGAATTTCCCCTTAAATGTACTATGGAAAAAGAGTAACCGTTCAGGGTTCAAAGGTTCAAAGGTTCAAGGGTTCAAAGGTTGATTGGGTCATAATGTTCACCCAATGAAATCAATGGAGTGTAACCAGAATAGAACAATTTTACTTTAATGAACCCGGAATTCTCTGGATTAAAAGATAGATAAAAACCAATTATTTGTTGTAAAAACAATAAATAATGTCCATTTAATACTTCTATTAAAACTGATTTAAACAATTGACGAAAAGCGATAACTTTGTTCTATTTTGGTTACACTCAAATCAATGACTGAGGAAAAAATCGTAAAGCGATTAACCCTGAACCCCTGAACCCCTGAACCCCTGAACCCTGAACCTTTGAACCTTATTAAGAGGTCTGCATCATGATTAGTAAAGAATTAAGCGCCACTCTCGGCATTGCTGTCAGAGAGGCTAAGAAACGGCGTCATGAGTATGTATGTATAGAACATCTGCTTTATGCTATTTTATATAATAGCTCAGGTAAAGAAATCATCGAGAGTTGCGGCGCAAGTGTTGAGAATCTCAACAATACCCTTGAGGAGTTTTTTAGTAAAAATATTGAAAGCATTCCGCAAGGAAATGATTATGTGCTGCAACAAACGACGGGTTTCCAGAGAGTTATCCAGAGAGCTATCAATCATGCACGTTCTGCCGAAAAAAGTGAAATCCTGGTATCTGATATGCTTGCGTCCATGTTTCAGGAAAGAGATTCGTATGCAGCATATTTTTTAAATAGAGAAGGAATTACGCATTTTGATGTTCTAAATTATATATCTCATAATGTAACCAACCTGCCTTTCAGCGATGGAATGGGAGGATCTGCAAAAAACCAAAAAGGAGAAAAAGAAAAATACCGGTCCGCTTGAGGTTTTTACTATTGACCTTGTGAAAAAAGCTTCAGAAGGAAAAATAGACCCCCTTATAGGACGCAAATCAGAACTTGAACGTACTGTTCAGGTGCTTTGCAGAAGACGTAAAAATAATCCTGTTTATGTCGGTGAGCCCGGTGTCGGAAAAACAGCTATGGCAGAGGGCCTGGCGATTAAGATACATGAAGGGGATGTTCCGGATGTGTTTAAAGATATCAGCCTGTATTCTCTTGACCTCGGTGCTATTCTATCTGGAGCAAGATTCCGTGGGGAATTTGAACAGCGTTTAAAAGGAGTTTTGTCTGAGCTGAAAAATAAAAAACAGGCTATTTTATTTATTGATGAAATTCATACCCTTGTTGGGGCAGGAGCGACAAGCGGTGGTTCCATGGATGCATCAAATATACTCAAACCGGTTCTTGCCGCAGGCGAGCTGAGGTGCATCGGAGCAACTACTTATGAAGAGTATAAAAATTACTTTGAAAAAGACCGCGCTCTTTCTCGTCGTTTTGAGAAAATCGAAATTAAAGAGCCCTCAGTCATTGAAACAGTTAAAATTTTAAAAGGACTCAAGCCTCATTATGAAGATTTTCATGGAATTCATTATACTGATGAATCGCTTAAAGCTGCTGCCGAGTTATCTGCTAAATTTATAAATGATCGCTATCTCCCGGATAAGGCAATTGATGTAATTGATGAGGCCGGTGCATTTATCAAGCTTTCCGGCGCTTCTCGAAGAAAGAATATTAATCCAAAAGACATTGAAAAGATTATTGCCGGAATCGCCAGAATTCCTGTCAGAAGTGTATCAACCTCTGATAAAGCAAAATTAGGAAAACTTGAAGAAAATCTAAAACAAGTAGTTTTTGGTCAGGATGACGCCATAACATCTTTAGCAAGCTCAATAAAACGTTCTCGTGCCGGTCTTGGCACACCCGGCAAACCGATTGGAGCTTTTTTGTTTACAGGCCCTACCGGTGTTGGAAAAACAGAGGTTGCAAGACAGGTCGCAGCAATCCTTGGTATAGAGCTATTACGTTTTGATATGAGTGAATATATGGAAAAACATGCTGTGGCGCGTTTAATAGGCGCACCTCCAGGCTATATCGGTTTTGATCAGGGCGGACTTTTAACCGATGGCATAAGAAAACATCCTTACAGTGTTCTACTTTTTGACGAAATAGAAAAAGCTCATCAGGATATGTTTAATATTCTGCTTCAGGTTTTTGACCACGCCACCCTGACGGATAACAACGGCAGGAAGTCTGACTTCAGGAATGTCATTATTATGATGACTTCAAATGCCGGAACAAGAGATATGGGTGCCCATACTATCGGTTTCGGAGAAACACAGCATGATATGAAAAATAAAGGTAAGAAAGCTGTTGAAAAGTTCTTTAGCCCTGAATTCAGAAACCGGCTTGATGGAATAATCAGCTTTAATTCTCTTACCGTAGAAATTATGGAAAGGATAGTGGATAAATTCATAGCTGAACTAAATGAACAACTAACCGTAAAAAAGATCTCCCTTTCCATTTCTTCCAAAGCAAGAAACTGGATGGCAAAAAAAGGACATGATCCGCTTTTCGGAGCAAGGCCTCTTTCCAGACTGATACAGATCAAGATTAAAGATATTCTAACCGATGAGATCCTGTTCGGCAATTTATCAAACGGAGGCAAAGTCTTCGTTGATTTAGAAAATGATAAGATCAGGGTTGAAGGGCAGGGGTTGAAGGGCAGGGGTCAGGGATTAGGGATTAGGGTAGGGGGATAGCGGTTTTTCTTTTGTCTGATAAAATAATTTTTCCTCCACCATATCTTGCCGGAAGTGACGGCTTGCTGGCAATAGGTGGCGATCTTGGCAAAGAACGTCTTCTGCTTGCCTACAGAATGGGAATTTTTCCCTGGTTTTCAGAGAATGAACCAATAATGTGGTGGTCTCCTGATCCACGGCTTGTCCTTTATCTTCAAGATTTCAGAGTTTCAAAGAGTTTAAAAAAAGTCATAAATAAAAATATATTTAAGGTGACAATAGATTCGTCTTTTGAGCAGGTAATAAGCTTGTGTGCCCAGATAAGATTACAGCAGAATGAAGCAACCTGGATAGGCGAGGATATGATTGATGCTTACTGCGATCTTCATGACGCCGGCTATGCCCATTCGGTTGAGGTCTGGTACAAAGGAGAACTTGCAGGTGGATTATACGGTGTTGCACTGGGAAAAAGTTTTTTCGGAGAATCAATGTTTACTCGTATAAGTAATGCTTCAAAAATAGCTTTTACAGCTCTTGTTGAATATCTTAAAACATTATCTTTTGATATGATTGACTGTCAGATTCCAACAGAGCATTTGAAAAATTTTGGCGCAAGAAAAATACCAAGGTCTATTTTTTTAAAACAGTTGAATGAATCCCTGAAAGAGCCGACAAAAAAGGGCAAGTGGGTTTTCAATAAAATTATACTATAATGATTCAGGGAAACTTTATATATTTTATAATAGTTCTTCTAATATATTCCACATACCTGCCCCCTGAAAAACCGAACTTCTCTCTTTTTGAAACTTCTTTGCTATTTCCAGGCTTGATTATCGTCTTTGCATATTTTACCCGTATGCGGTTTCATAGACTTGAAAAACGAATCCCCAAAGATAATATTTTACGCGTTGATTATAAAATAAATGCAATAATAACTCAGCAGACTATTATGGCAATAGTACTTTTTGCCGTAGATATTTATGGACTGAACCTTACTTCATTTTTTGAAAACATACCTTTCTTTACTGTTATTCCCACTTTACAGGCATTGGTTTTTATCGGTCTTTTTGTGTTTTATCTCACTATAATATGGGCATGTGCTTACGGGCCTTATCAAAAGCTTCACATAACCGACCTGTCTGTGCGTTCTTATGTTTTGTCTAACATTTTATTTTCCATTCCGGTTCTTTTCCCGTGGCTGCTGCTGTCAGGAATTGCCGATATTATAAATGCGCTTCCATTTGAACTGCCAAAACGTTTTATCTCCACTCCTGAAGGACAGGTAATCTATTTTTTGGTTTTCCTTTCTACATTTGTAATAATCGGCCCCGCAATGATTCAGAAGTTCTGGAGGTGCAAACCACTTGAATCAGGTTATGCAAGAAGCAGAATCAAAAAACTTTGCAGAAAGGCCGAAGTACAATATGCAAACATTCTTTACTGGCCGGCATTCGACGGGAGAATGATGACAGCAGGTATCATGGGGCTGATTAAAAAATTCCGATATATTCTTATTAGCAAAACGCTGCTTCGCTACCTTGAACCGGAAGAAATGGATGCTGTAATTGCACATGAAATAGGACATATCAAAAGAAAACATTTATACTTTTATCTAATATTTTTTATCGGCTATATTTTCCTTTCGTACACCACTTTTGATCTTCTTATATATTTTATTATCTATACTGATCCAGTTTACAGGTTAATAAACAGTACCGGTATTAACCACGATACAATAATTTCGGGCATGTTCAGCCTGATTATAATCATTTTGTTTTTTATCTACTTCCGCTATATCTTCGGATATTTCATGCGCAATTTTGAACGTCAGGCAGACACATATGTATATGCTCTCTTTTCCAGCGCAAAACCGCTGATATCTACATTCAAAAAGATAGCCGAAGCAACAGGGCAGCCACAGGACAGGCCGAACTGGCATCATTTCAGCATTAAAGAACGAGTCGAGTATCTCAATTTGTGTGAAAAAGACAAAACCTATATAATCAGACAAAACAGAAAAATAAATAAAAGCATTGCTGCATATCTTGCAGCAATAGTTATAATAGGAGGTATTGGATATAACTTGAATTTTGGTGAAACCGGAAGGAAGTTAAACAATCTTTTCATTGAAAAGATCATGTTAAGAGAAATTAACAAAACACCAGACAATCCATACCTTTATAGCAATCTGGGAGATCTTTATTACGATCTTGATAATTATACGGAAACAATCAAAGCATATGAAAAATCAATAGATCTTAAATTAGACAACCCGCATGTTTTAAACAATCTTGCATGGCTTTATGCAACATGTGATGATAAAAACCTGCGCAACCCTGCACGTGCTTTGAATCTTGCATTGCATGCTGCAGCTCTTAAAGAATCACCGCACTCATTGGACACTCTTGCCGAATGTTACTATATAAACGGCCGGTTGGAAGAAGCTGTTTCAACTGAATTATATGCTCTTATAATAGTTAAAAAGGAACGTTTATATTACGAAAATCAGTTAAAAAAATTTATGGCGGCCGTTAAAAGTGGTTGTCAGCAGGCTGGAAAGTAGGTAGTAATCTTTTTTTGTAAAAGTTTATCTGAAGCTGTGATGCATAGTTGGGGAAGTTAATTCGTCCACGTTCCTTAGAACATTATGCAAAAGGTTGTATTAAATGAAAAATGATGAGAAAAAAAAGAATTTTCGAATAAACACACAACGCTTCACTGTTTCAATATCCGAAGTTGTTTATAAGAAATTTAGAGAAAAAGTGAAACAAGAAGGCTTGCAATTAACAAAACTACTTAGCCAGTTTGTTGCCAACTATGTTTTTTATCTGGACAAAAACTTTATAAAAAATGACCACAGATCAAAAGAAAAGAAAAAAGGAGTATTGATTTTCGTGACAAATGAACAGTGTTGTAACTTTGCTGAAAAAGTGTCAAAAGAAAATATTGACGGATCAAGAGTTGTTGAACAATTTATGGAGAACTATATTGATTTTTTTGATAAAAAGAAGAAATAAATCATGAACCTTTCTTCGCTCAATAATTCATTAAGTGTGCCTATCAATTCCTTAGATAAAAATTTGCGCGATATTCTTATTTTCAGATATGGTATTGGAGGAAAACGTTGTTTTTCATCGAAAGAGACTGCTGACAGCTTAAATATATCAATAAAAAAAAGTGAGTATTTTTGAAAAAAAAGCCATCAGAAGATTAAGGAATCCGTTTGTTTTCAAGCAGATTGTAAAAGATCTTGAATCAATGCACAGGCTTATATGGACGACCCTGTCAGAGGCTGTATCGTCTGCCGGTGAAATAGTTTATAAGTCAGAATCACTTGAGCAAGCATTTGATAAACTCCAGGGTGAAATACGCTTAGGCATCAAATGTGAGTATGAGACATTGGGCATGTGGCTTTCGGAAAATGCGCATGAGCTTCCTTTTGCCTGGTTTCGCAGCAAATATCCTGAAAAGATCGTTCTTGCGGCTATCAACGAAACGAACAATATTTTAAAAAAAATCAGTCCGCCTGTTACAATTCAATTTCTTCTCAAAACCCTTAATATCGACGATGAACTTATGAAACTGGTCATTTCTCTGGTTGATCCAAACTTGAAGTTTTACAGAGAATATACAGCAAAACGACCACTTTCCACGATGCAACTCAGAACTATCCGCATTCATTTGATATTGTTTCATAAATACCTTAGCAATCAAACTCAATGTCACCAAATAATAAAAGACTACAACTCACTATATACTGATGATCATCTTGTTCCGGAAACGGCTGGAAAAGTTATGCTTGCAAATCCTCATCTGTTTTGCGGATCAAAAGATAAAGGATGGAAGTGTATTGAACAGGCAGCAAATGTTTTAACGCAAGAAATTGTAAACAAAAAAACAAGTGGAAAAAATCCGAAAGATGAAAAACCTTGTTATTTTTTTGAGCGTCCATGGTCTGAAACAACTGCCATAGACATAGTTAAGGAAATTCTGGAAGAAAAAAAGATTTGCCATCTTTCTGATATCAGCAAAGCATTTATGAAAAGAGTTGGTCATAGATATGTTGTGGTAAGTGTCAGCGCAGCTTTGAGGAGAGAAGACAATTTCAAGGTCATGGCTCCTGGAGTTTATGCTCTTTATGATTGCGATTGCAAACCCGACGACTTAAATGAGTTATATAAGGTTCTTTTAAATAATAGAGACTGTTATGCTTATATTATCGAACGATATGCAGGAGCGCCCATGAATATCTATCCGCTGTGGACACCATACATGGAACGGATGTGGTGCATATGGGCAAAAAAACATGCCAACTATAAAACCTATCAATCGCTTTTATACATAGCAGATCCCAGCCTGTGGGCAACAGGCGAAAACCTTGAAAAATGGAATGAAGAAAAAAAATGGAACGGATGTTATTACTTTGAATCTGATCTGAGCTATCCTGTATGGGAAACAATACCTCCGCTTCAAGACATTTTTACCATAGTGACAGATTCAAAACTCAAAGGATACATTAATTGGAAAAATGCAAACCGTTCTATAAACGTATTATCTAATCGCAATAAATCAGCCTCAATTTTGTTCATTTTAATCGTATTAGAAGTTATTATACCTGCAGAACACTGGCAAAAACTCCACTATTTTGGGCCTAAATTAGATGATTTTATTTCCAGACTTATAGATGAAATCCGCAAAAAAGGCTTTGTTCACTGGGAAGATAATGCAGGCCTTTATCTGAAACACCTGATATGTGATAAAAAAATAAAAAAAGATATGGGGTGGGTTACGGTAAATGACTACAAAAAGCTTGTAAGAATTTTAAATAAAGAGCCAGTCAATCAGCAAAACCTTGAGGATATTGATAACGCTCCTAAACAACTGGAACTTCCTTTCCATAATATATAATATATTTCCCTGTTTCCAGAATCAGGGAAAAAGGAGCGGATTACTGTTTGGTTTTAATTCATAAAAAAATTTCGTATAAAGAAGATAGGGGAAAGCATAAGTGGAGATGAGGGGGCTCGAACCCCTGACCTCGGCATTGCGAACGCCGCGCTCTCCCAACTGAGCTACATCCCCACAAAACGATTTGATTCTTATATCAAATCATATAAATCGGGTCAATCTAAATAAAATGGTAACGATTTAGCCTTTTGAAAAAAATCTGACAGGATAACAGGATAAACAAGATTTTATTTAAAGTGCACAAACAAAGCCAACTTTCATTGCAGCTATCCAGTAAATCATAAAATATAATCACAACATGAAGAATGTGTGTGTCAAGGTATAAGGATTTAGATTTGGATTAACAGGAAAAGTTTCGATAATTTTAATCCTGAATATCTTGTAAATCCTGTCCAAAAAAATAATATTTAACAGCGCTAACCTGTTAGAATAAAAGGAATAATAATTAATTATGGATAACAAAATTATTTTAACTGATGCATTTAAGTATAATAACATTGACCAGGATAAAATATTACCGCCTGAAGAAACAGTTAAGAGGTTCAAGGAAAAACTTAAAAAAATCGACCTTGATATTCTGGAAGATACTGTAAGAATTGATAATGGAAGGCTTGATATCCCTGTTTATTTCAGCATTTGCGGTAATGATGCATATGCTTTAACCGGAACAAGAAAACAGATGGGGAAAGGGGGAACTACCCATCAGGCCGAGGCGAGTGCTGTAATGGAGCTGGCGGAAAGATTCAGTTTGTTCAGCTTTCGCAATAATCCGGAAAATTTTTTAATTGAAGAGTATCGCAACATAAAAGATAAAGCAGTTCCGTTTGAGATGATTGCGCAATCCGTCAACGATGATTCCGATGATCTGGAAATTGCAGAAAAAATATTTGAAGATCTTCCTTTTAAATGGACAAAAGCATTCAATCTGACACAGAACAAAGAAATACTGATTCCATTTGACTGGTTTTTCACGATTAACGAGTTTAACGGTGCATGTGCCGGCAATTGTGTTGAAGAAGCGATTTCTCAGGGCATGTGTGAAGTTGTGGAAAGGCATGTATCATCAATAATAAGTCATAAAAAGTTGAACGTGCCTTCAATTAGAGCGGATTCGGCAACAGATCCCATTGTTGTTGAATTGATAAAAAAATATAGAAATGCAGGTATAAAATTATATATTTCAGATTTTTCCCTGCAAACCGGTATTCCTACTGCAGGTGTTCTGGCATACGACCCGCTGACATTTCCAAAAACCAGTGAAATCGTCTGGACGGCAGGGACAACTCTTAACCCTCAGAAATCTTTAAGCCGCGCCCTTACAGAAGTTGCTCAGCTTGCAGGTGATTTTAATACCAGCTCAAATTACGTTGCAAGCGGTCTTCCCAAGTTCAAACGAATAGAAGAAGCTGAATTTGTAATTAATCCGGAAAATGAGCCGGAAAATGAGCCGGAAAATGAGATTGATATTAAAGATCTTCCTGATCTTTCTGATAATAATATTAAAGTCGAAATAGAAAGCTGTATCTCCGCTCTTAAAGAAAAAGGCATGGAAGTAATTGTTATAAACACAATGAATCCGGAATTGGAAATACCGGCCTTTTATACAATCATTCCAGGTGCACACTTCAGAGAAAGGGCTCTGGGAAACAGCGTGTGCATGTTTGCAACCAAGCATATTGCCAACACATATGATCCGGAAACCGCTGTATCTAAGCTTCAAAATATCGACAATATTCTTCCTGAAAAGTACTATATCAAATTCTATCTTGGATCATGCCTTCTTGCCATAAATGATCCGGGAACCGCCCTATCCTACTTTAAAAAATCGCTTGAACTTGAGCCTGCGGACCAGGATATACCCAGCATTTACTCTTATATGGGTATTTGTCTTAAAGACATGGGAGAATACCGCAATGCTGTTTCAGTTCTTATGAAAGGTGAAGAGCTTGACGCTGAAAGAACTGATATTTATAATTCAATGGGATTTTGTTATTTCAAACTCAAGGAACATGAAAAGGCTATAGATTGTTTCAAAAAAGTTCTCCGAATTAATCCCGGCTCGGCCATAGACTATGCCAACATTGCCTCAAACTACCGCGAAATGGGCAAGCCGGTTGAGGCAATTCAATATTACGAAACCGCCCTATCCATAGATCCGGGGATAGACTTTGCAAAATACAATCTGGAAAAACTTCTAACCGCCTGTCAAGCATGACAGAGCCTAAGGCAGGGAAACGTCAAAGTCAGTGCTAAAGTGCTAATATTTAGAGTTTGTGGGGACCTCAAAATCCGAAATACGAATATCGCCCGATCTTATAAAAATGGTCGAAACAATATCTAATTTCGAATATCAAATGACCAAAACATGTCAGGCACTTATGCAATATCTATGGCGCTCCACCATGTTTGAAATTTTGAATTTTGGTCATTCGTATTTGTTTCGGATTTCGAGCTTAGTGCTTCGAATTTATTAAAATTTGAATAAGTAAGCAATTTTTGTAAATTCAGGAGGTTATCAGCTTAAATGACGTGGCCCTGGGGCCTAAGGAGGTATATTAATGGAAAAGCAAATATTCTCGATTCCAAATATTTCATGTGCTCATTGTGTCATGTCCATAAAAAACGAATTAAGTGAATTGGAAGGCGTTAATATAGTAGAAGGAACCGCCGATGAAAAAAGCATTGCTGTTGAATGGGAGTTCCCGGCAACGCTGCAAAAGATTAAAGATACTTTAAAAAAAATCAACTATCCTGCAGCATAAGAACTGAGGTAACAGTTCACCCACTAAGGCCTCTAAATAATCGAGTAGTCAACCACTCGACCAATATCAAAAGGATAATATTTATGGCCGAACAAAAAATCACTATACCGATTAGCGGGATGACATGCGCTAACTGCGCCATGAATATCGAAAGAGCTGTTAAAAAACTTAAGGGCGTTAAAAATGCAAACGTCAATTTTGCTTCTGAACAGGCAGTAGTTTCGTTTGATCCTGAACAGCTTAACGGCAGAGACATAGTAAAAAAAATTCAAGGCTCAGGTTACAGGGTTGCGACAATAAAAGTCGAAATACCTGTTACAGGGATGACATGTACAAACTGCGCCATGAATATCGAAAGAGTTATCAATGAAAAGGTCTCGGGAATCGTTAATGCTTCAGTAAATTTTGCCTCTGAACGGGCATTTATTGAATATGTTCCTTCTATTGCAAGCACAAATGATATAATATCCGCCATAAATAAAGCCGGCTACGGCGCAATACATCCGGACGACCCGATAGACGCAGAAGATGCAGAGCAAGCTGCCAGAAAAATCGAAATTAAGAGCCAGACGCGCAAGTTCGCTGTCGGCGTTTTATTTGCCTTGCCGCTTTTTATGTTAAGCATGGGAAGGGATTTTAATCTAATTGGAATGTGGAGCCATCAAACCTGGGTCAACTGGCTCTTCCTGTCTTTAGCCACACCTGTACAATTTTATACTGGATGGGATTTTTATACTGGAGCGTTCAAAAGTCTTAAAAATCGAAGCGCAAACATGGATGTACTTGTTGCTATGGGCTCATCGGTTGCCTATTTTTATTCTTTTGCAATTTTAATCTTTCATTCCCTGGGCGGTCATGTCTATTTTGAAACATCTGCAGTTATCATTACCCTCATCAAACTGGGCAAAATGCTTGAGTCCCGAACCAAGGGCAGAACCGGCGGAGCTATCCGCAAACTAATCGGCCTCCAGCCAAAAACAGCTACAATCATAGAAAAAGGGGTGGAAAAAGAGGTGCCCTTAAGCCGGGTAAAAAAGGATGACACGGTCATTATTCGTCCTGGAGAAAAAATCCCGGTTGATGGAATTGTGATCGAAGGAAAATCAGCAGTAGATGAATCAATGCTCAGCGGCGAACCATTGCCTGTTGACAAGAAAGCAGGTGAACAAGTCGTAGCTGGATCAATTAATAAAGAAGGGCTATTAAAATTCAAGGCAACCCGCGTCGGCAAGGAAACCGCTCTCGCCCAAATTATAAAACTGGTTCAAGAAGCACAGGGCAGCAAGGCACCTATACAGGCTCTCGCTGACCGGATAGCGGCAATATTTGTTCCGTTGGTAATAGCTATAGCATTATTCACCTTTGTATTGTGGTGGGGAATTACAGGAGAGTTTGTCTCCGCCATAATCAGGCTTGTGGCTGTCCTTGTAATAGCCTGCCCATGCGCCCTGGGGCTTGCAACGCCAACCGCTATAATGGCAGGCACAGGTAAAGGGGCTGAAAGGGGAGTCCTGTTTAAAAACAGCGAAGCACTGGAAATGGCAACCAAACTCAATACTATTGTGCTGGACAAAACCGGAACTATTACAATGGGGAAACCCGCTGTGGTTGATATTGTCCCTTTTCATCCTAACTGCGAGACCGTTGACAACCTGATAGAATTAGGAGCCTCTGTTGAAAAAGGATCAGAACACCCGCTTGGAAAAGCTATAGTAAATGAAGCGGAAAAAAGAGGTATTGATCTACTGGAACCCGAAGATTTTAAAGCCTCGGGCGGTCTTGGCGTTGAGGCAAAGATAAATGGTATCCCTGTGTTATTAGGAAAACCTAAATGGCTCCAGGAAATGGGAATCAATATTGATAAAGCCGAAGATAAGGTAGATCTCCTTCAATCTGAAGGTAAAACTGTAATGGTTCTCATACAGAACAATGAGTTGTGCGGCTTAATTGCAGTATCTGATACCCTGAAGCCGGAATCAAAAAAAGCGATCAGCCGGCTTCACAGTCAAAATCTTTCTATAGTAATGCTCACTGGTGACAATCTTCAAACAGCACAAGCAATTGCTTCTGAAGTTAATATTGATAAAATTTTTGCAGAAGTGCTTCCAGAAGAAAAATCATTGAAAATAAAAGAGTTGCAGAAGAAAAAAAATAAAGTAGGTATGGTGGGAGACGGTATAAATGATGCACCTGCCCTTGCTCAGGCGGACGTGGGATTAGCTATAGGAACAGGCACTGATGTGGCAATTGAAACAGCCGATATAATTCTTTCAAGCGGCAGTTTAAACGGTGTTCCCAAGGCTATCAGTATAAGCAAAGCAACCATGAATACAGTAAAACAGAATCTCTTTTTTGCTTTTTTTTACAACGCAATTCTGATTCCGGTTGCCGCAGGGATTCTCCAGCCTTTTGATATATTTCCAAACTTCTTGAGACAACTGCATCCTATACTCGCAGCCATGGCCATGGCACTAAGCAGCATTTCCGTCGTAACAAACAGCCTGCGCCTTTATAATGCGGAAATTGAACTTGTAGATGTGGCCGGAAGGGAAAACATGTTGAAAGAAGCACTTGAAGGCATTAGCAAGGATTATGATTTTATAATTCTTGACACACCTCCAAGTCTTTCGCTTCTTACCGTTAACGTGCTGACCTTTGCAAAAGAAGTCCTTGTGCCGTGCCAGACACAACCTTACGCATATTCCGCCCTTGATGAGCTTTTTGATACTATTTTTGCAATAAAGGAAGAAATTAATCCTGATCTTAACATTACAGGAATTGTGCCGACTTTTTTTGACAGGAGAACCAGGGTCAGCCAGAGTATAATGGACAGGCTTAAAAATGATGACAGATGTTCGGATTTGCTTTTTGATACAGTTATCAGAATAAACACTACTATTGCAGATAGCGCTGATGCCGGCAAGCCTGTAGTTTTCTACAGAAAAAGCAGCTATGGATCATCTGACTATATTGAACTTGCCAGGGAGTTGATGGCACGCAATTAGTTTGA
>Ga0255366_10078_pt1 | contig 15571 bp, 15 predicted proteins | sample ANMaggSeSYBR01C4_FD_182086 | JGI IMG/M metagenome (GOLD analysis project Ga0255366, IMG submission 182086) | Sediment cell enrichment communities from methane seep in Santa Monica Basin, California, United Staets - ANME aggregate JGI... | ecosystem: Environmental > Aquatic > Marine > Cold seeps >... | reverse complement strand
ACACTCATTCGATTAATCTAATCAATCTTAGAACCTTGTGATCTATGTTTTTTTGTTGTTTTTAAAATATTTTTTCATTCTTTCTCCATCAACTATATACGCTACTCTCTCAGCTAAATTAGTAGCGTGATCGGCAATCCGTTCAATATTATTAGAAACAAAAATCAAATGTATCGCCCTGCTAATAGTATGGGGGTCTTCCATCATGAAAGTTAGGAGTTCACGAAATATTTGTTTATCTAAATCGTCAACCGCCTTATCTCTTGTCCACACTTCCTTGGCTAACTCTACATCTCCGTCGAAATAGGCATTCAAGCTATCTTTTAACATATTTTGAGCAATTTCAGCCATACGAGGAATGTCTATCAGAGGCTTTACCATTGATTTGGTAGATAGATATTGGCTGGCTTTAGCTATGCTTACGGCATGATCTGCTACTCTTTCTAAATCAGATACGGTCTTATAACCACAACCAATTATCCTTAAATTTTTAGCAATTGGATGACGCAGGGCAATCATCTGCAAACACTGTTCTTCGATATCCAATTCCATTTTATCAATTATATCATCATTTTCAATTACCTTTGCCGCCAAATCCAAATTCTGCTCAACTAGTGACTTTATGGACATATCGATTGCTTCTTCAACCAAATTGGCCATCTTTGTCAGACTTTCCTTTAAACCGGTAAGTTCGTTATCAAAATATATTTTATTCTCTTTTTTAATCATAATTTTTAATCCCCTATTTTGTGCGCGTATTGCGCGTATCGTTATGGTTACGCCGGTTATCCAGTTTACCAGTTAATCAATTGACCAATTAACCGAATAGATAATTTACCAATGTGCTAATTCACCAATTCACCAATTAAATTTGTATCGCGTATGCGAAATAGTTAACCGGTTATCCAGTTAATTATGTAATGAGTAACCTATTTTTGAAAATTCAGAAATAAAAACTTATTGCGTGTCATTTATTGCTTATCACGGGCAGACACAAGGTCTGCCCCTACATATTATATTATTATATAGAATCCAGAATCCAATAGTCTGAACCTAAAATTGTTTTCTTCCTTATTCAGGCTCCTGGTTCCTGAATTCTGACTATTGACTTCTATTCCCTTAACTAGATACGATTCACGAGATACTAGACACGTATTTAACTTATGCTTAATATATCAAAAATAGCAAGAATTTTCAATAATATTATATTTGTATTGCTTATTACATGAAGAAAAGTAAAACCGGAGATAGAAAAAACAGCTAGTAGGAATAAAGATTATTAGGAAATGGCCAGTGGTGTATTTTGTACGAATATAAAAATCCGGTGAAAATAAAGAATGATTAAAAATTTAGTGTCATAGCTTGATTTCTCAAGCTTAGTTTTTTAAAGTTTCCAAAAAGATGGGGTGGATGAATCCACTCACTATAGGAAACAAAAATCAGATAACTGAAAACTTGTTTTTAAAACTACCGATTATTCACTATTCACTAACGACTAATTTATTATTTTCTCTTCTTAAGGGCAGCTCCTCCCAGGTAAGCCTCCTGGATTTTTTGATTGCTCTTTAAATCAGAAGCTAATCCGCTAATAGTAATCTTTCCGGTTTCCAGCACATATCCCCTGTCGGCTATACTTAATGCTTTACGGGCATTTTGTTCTACTAATAATATTGATATACCCTGATTATTAATTTCACGGATAATTTGGAAAATTTGTTTTACTAATAAGGGAGCCAGACCCAGTGAAGGTTCATCAAGAAGCAAAATACGAGGAGTGCTCATTAAACCTCTTCCCATTGCTAACATTTGCTGTTCACCACCTGATAATGTTCCGGATAATTGATTGCGCCGTGCTTTAAGAATAGGAAATAGATCATAAACTTTTTTTCTAGATTCCATAATGTTTTTTTTATCTTTTCTTCGAGTATATGCACCTAAATTAAGATTTTCATCAACTGTAAGAGTTGCAAATACTTTCCGGCCCTCAGGAACGTGCGAAATACCCCCCATAACTATTTTAAATGCCTTAACACTGTTAAGCTCTTTATCGTCTAACTTAATCTTCCCGCTGCGAATAGGTAATAACCCGGAAATAGCTCTTAGAAGAGTACTTTTCCCGGCCCCATTTGCTCCTAACACGGTAACTATTTCGCCTTCATTAACTGTAAGTGAAATTCCTTTGAGCGCTTCGATAGAACCATAATATATTTTTAAATCTTCTATTTTCAATAATGTAGTCATATTTCTATTCATCCTCCTCTTCGTCTTTACCTAAGTAAGCTTCTATTACTTGAGGATTGCTATATACATCTTCGGGTAAACCCTCAGCAATTTTCTTACCTTCATCCATTACTGTAACCCAATGAGAAATTCCCATTACTACATTCATATCATGCTCGATAAGCAAAATGGTTAACTCTTCCTTTAGTAAAGATTTTAAAAACACTATCAGGTCTTCAGATTCTTTATCATTTAAGCCACTGCTTGGTTCGTCTAAAATTAATAAATCAGGATTAGAGGCTAAAGCCCGGCCTATTTCTAACATTCTTTGATTACCATAAGCAATGTTTTTAGCTAATTCATCCCGCCATTTCCATAGCCCGACCTGTTTTAGTCGGTCTTCAGCATTTCTCTTAATTTCTAATTCTTCTTTTCTTTGCCCGGTAGTTTGTAAAACAGAAGACCAGGTTCCTTCTCTACTGCGGCAATGCTGGCCTGCCATAACATTTTCCAAACAGGTCATATTAGAAAAAAGTCTAATGTTTTGAAAAGTTCGGGCAATTCCTTTTTTTATAATCTGATGGGGCTTTTTACCCGCAAGGTCTTCCCCCTTAAAAAGTACTTTTCCTCCATCAGCTTTATATATACCGGTAACTACGTTAAAAACGGTAGTTTTTCCTGCTCCATTGGGGCCTATCAGACTACTGATTTCTCCTTGACTTATTTTAAGATCAAAATTATTTACCGCGATTAAACCGCCGAATTTTTTAGTAAGTTTATCTGTTTGCAAAACAACTTTGTTAATTTTATTTATCCTTTTGTATTCTTGCTTGATTCCTATTATTGTTTCCGTATTATTGTTTTTAGCCATTTTCTTCTCCTGCTTTCGTTAAAAGTGATTCTAATTTAAGGGCTCCTCTTTTTCTGGGCCATATACCACCGGGTCTAAATATCATCATAATCACCATTGCTGCTCCAAAAATTAGCATTCTATATTGTGCAAAAGCACGAAATACTTCAGGAAAAAGACTTATAGCGGCAGCGCCAATTAAAACTCCAGGTATAGAGCCCATTCCCCCTATTAATACAATACAAAAGAGCATGCAGGATTCCATAAAACTAAAACTCTCCGGAGAAACTATCATTAATTTAGTAGCATAAACATTACCGGCTACCCCGGCTAAACCTGCTCCTAAAACAAAAGCCAATAACTTATAGTATCTGACATCAATCCCGGTAGACTCTGCAGCAATTTCATCTTCGCGGATACAGTTCCAGGCTCTACCTATACGGGAACGTTGCAAATTAACCAACCCGACAATGGTTAGGCCGACTATTAACCATATGTAATAATAAAATTTAGTAGAATTATCAATTACAAAAATACTGCCCAATGAAGGAAAATCAATTCCATAGACTCCATTTGAACCACCGGTTATTCCAAATGGATTGTTATTTAAAGTAAGCCGTACAATTTCACCCATTCCGATGGTTACGATACACAGGTAATCTCCTCTTAAATGAATGATTGGAGAACAGACTAACCAGGCAAAGGCACCTGCTGCAATTGCACTTATTGGCAGTAAAACAATTATAGGAATTCCAAATATGGTATTAAGAATTGCGGTAGTGTAAGCTCCGATAGCCATAAATCCCATATGTCCTAAATCAAAAAGCCCTACTTCTCCCAAAACAATATTTAAGCTAAGCCCTAAAAGAGCATAAATGCCGAAAAAAAATAAGACATCTACCCAATAAGCATTTATTATAAAAGGTAATATAATAAATAAAATTGCTACTACTATAATCAGCCAATTCTTAGATATACTATTTTTTTGCTTTATATTTTTGTTTAATTTCATTTTTTCGCCCCCTTATACTTTTTCTGCAACTTTTTCACCCAAAAGACCTGTGGGACGAAAAATTAATACTAATATTAAAATTAAAAATACAAACACATCCTTATAGGCAGTAGAGATGTAAACAGAACCTAACATTTCCAATATTCCTAAAAGAAGTCCACCAATCATTGCTCCCGGAATATTGCCGATACCTCCCAGAATAGTAGCAGTAAAGGCTTTTAATCCATAATTCCAGCCCATAGTAAAACTAATCTTTCTATAATACATACCTACCATTACTCCTGCCATTCCTCCTAAAGCCGGGCCCAAAGCAAATATAAAAAATATAATTGTTTCAATATTTATTCCCATCAGTGCAGCAGTGCTTCTATCCAAAGCACAAGCACGGATAGCTGCGCCAAATGTCGTTTTTTGAACAATATAAAACAAAAGTCCCATAAGAATAAAGGAAATAACTAAAACTACTATCTGCATCAAAGTAATTTTAATTCCTCCAATATTTAACATAACCGAAGGGACAACCTGTGATGTATAAGCTTGCGGTCGTGGGCCCCAAACAACCATTATCCCATTTTGTATTACAATTGAAGCTCCTAATGCAGACACTACTGCGGGAAGCCGGCCTACTGAATATATTGGACGATAGGCAATTCGCTCTATTAAAGTACCGGCAATTCCTATACCGATTGCGGCTACTAACATAGCCGCAATCATACCGCCCCATATACCAAAGGTAACGGTAGCATAGGTAGAGCCAAATACGAGAAGGGTATATCCAAGATAAGAACCCAGGGCAAATAAATCTCCGTGTGCAAAATTAATCAACTTCATTACCCCGTATACCATGGAATAACCAAGAGCAATAAGAGCATAAAATGAACCTATAGTCAATCCGTTAAGTAACTGCTCTAAAACAATTTTCATCTTCGTATCTTACCTCACTTTTATTTAGTATCGCAAATTGAAGAACTTCCATCTTCGTTTACTACATAAAGATTGATACTGCTTCCTACTCGATCACCAATTTCATCAAAACCTATTGGTCCGGTTATGCTGGGGAATTTATCCATCTTGTTCCTCAGATAATCAGCAATATCATCTGAATCGGTGGAACCGGTTTTATCAATAGCTTCTGCTAATACACAGAGAGCATCTGCAGCATAAACTGACCATGGGCTGGAAGGAAGAGTGCCATATTTTGCCTTATAGGCTTCTTTAAAGGCCATTGCTTCAGGATTGGTAAAATATTCAATTAAAGCTTCCTGAGTTTGATAAACACCTTTGGCATATTCAATACCAGCAATATTGATAAAATCTTCATTAACTACCGCATCTCCGCCTATAAATGTTGCTTCGATTCCAATTTCGCGTGCCTGTCGAATTATTAATCCCGCTTCCGGGAAATGACCGGTATAATAGAATACATCCGGATTGGTTTCTCTTAGTTTAGTTAGAGGTACGGTAAAATCAGTTTCTTCTGGATTAATTGCATCAAAATAGACTATTTCTACTTCTCCAGCATCTATTTTAGATTTTAATGCTTCTCTGGTCTCTTCGGCAAGCCCTACAGAAAAGCTCGTGTTGTTATTCATTATAGCAATTTTTTTAGCATCAAAGAAGGGCACAACCTTATCGGCAAAAAATGCAGCTTGAGTATCAGTTCTTCCGCAAGTACGGAAGAAATACTTCAATCCTCTTTCAGTAAGATCGGTAATAGTCGCACCATAAGCAATATTTACTTTTTCAAATTTTTCGTATATATCAGAAGCGGGAAGAACAACAAAAGAACCATAGGTTTGAATAGCAGCTACTACATCTTTCTGAGTTATTAATTTCATTGCCGCTAATGCACCTGCTTTTGGCTGGCAGGCATCATCAGCTACCCTGATTTCAATCATTCTACCGTCTAAAATCCCACCCTTTTCATTGATCATTTGAGCAGCAATTTCCACGCACTGTTTAGTCATTTCACCTTCAACAGCATATGGTCCAGTTATAGGTCCTTGCAAACCGATAACTACCGGTAACTTATCAGCAGCCATTACTCCCAAAGAAGCTATGCCAAGAGCTAATACTAACACACTAACAACTAATAAAAATTTTATTCTTTTCATTCTAATTCTCCTTTAATTTTTTTAAAATAAATCAAAAACGGTTATTTTAGCAAACTAGTTAGCTATAACATCAGAAACAATTTCTATTATAAGGTTATTTAAGAAATCCCTTCACCTCCTTTTTTTTGCATGATATTCGCTCGTGAAATTACTATTTTTTTTGAACGAATTCTCTAGTAATGCAATTATTCATTGATACTTAAATAAAATAAACCATTAGTTATAAGCTGATAAGATTGACTTTTTAGCCTTTGCGCAATGCCTATGTTTCCAAATTCAGCATGCGGAGAATATAAGATAACTTTATTTTTATTTATTTTAGTTTCCACAATTGAAGCTCTTTTTTTTAGATATTTTTCAAATCTTTCTTTTGCTAAAATATTATACCATCCGTTTATTGCCTTTATTGCAAGAGTATTATCTAGTAAATCCCATTTTGGGTATTCTTTTGGAGAACCCGAAGCAATAAATTCAGAAAATGTTGCAATTGATTTTACTTTATCGCTTAATATTTGCATAGCTGGTCCTTCCCAATAAATAATATCTAAGGTATTAATTTTTCCAGCACAAATTCCTGATACAATGGGATGAGTATTATCTAATATCTTTATCCTTACAAAACCTGATCCTGTTCTCCAATAATCTAATTCACTATCATCAGTAGCATCAACTAATTCCAGCCAATATTTGTTTTCTTTCGATAAGGATTTTAAAGGTAAGTATGCTCCAGCACATAAACCAAAATACTGGCCATTATTATACAAAAAATTTTTAATGTTATTATATCCTTTATCGCCCAGTCCCCAATAATAAGATTCTCCTGCATCAGGACCTCCGGGAACTAAAAAAATATCAAATTCATGTAATAGCCCATTTCTAATATCACTATCAGATAAATATTTATACTTAAATCCAGCTAAATCTAGAACTTCAACTAAAGGTGCTATACAGAAATCTGCAGTTCCTCTACCATTATATAAGGCTATTTTCGTTGGGTTTAATTTGTTCCCTAAATTATTAGAATCTTTTACAATATCAAAAACAATATTCATTTCCTTCGTTTTATTTATAATAGTAGAATCATGATCAACCAAAAAACCTCCTGAATTAAAAAAATGTCCTTCCGGAAATCTGTCAGTATGCAATTTAATTGGTTTCAATATCCACTGAACTTCTTTAGAGTCTAATATACTGTTTATAAATTTAATAGTGCCCATCGGATTACTTTGAACACTTTCAACTCCTAATCTATCCATGGATATATATATTTTATTTTTGTCCCCCAATATTAACTCTCCTTTCTATATTTAACAAAACTACAATCATGATATTTTATATTACTTTCGCTATTCCCGGATATTATATATATATTCTACGAAAAATTAAAAAACCCTTCTTTTTTTGAGTGAAATAAGTTTTAATATTTTTATTTTTAAACTACCGAGGGTTCGATAATCAGATCACCCCGTTCAAATCTGCCTATATCTAATCTGTCAATGGGAATAGAAGTCCGCCCTTTAAGTATAAGCTCTGCCATAAGCTGACTGGCTACAGGAGCCAGCATGAATCCATGACCGCTGAATCCTACAGCCATATAAAAGCCCTTTACCTGAGGATGCTCGCCTACAATCGGCTGAGAATCAGGACTCATATTATATAGGCCTGACCATTGTCTTACCATGCTCACTTCTTTTAACAGGGGGACAGCCGCGGTCATTTTTTGGGCCATCTCTCGGGCAAATTGCCAGCTTGTACCTATATCGTGACCTTTGGGTTCATTAGGGTCACCAAAGCCCATTATTATGCTCCCATGAGGAGTTTGTTGGCAGTAAAAATTACGGGAGAAGGACATCAACATCGGCTTAAATAGAGGGTCAACCGGTTCGGTGATTAGGATTTGATGCCTTTGGGAATATACCGGTATTTCCACTCCTGCCATCTTCCCTGTTTCTCCCGAGTAACCTCCGGCGGCATTTATTACAATAGGAGTGAGCACTTCTCCCTTATCTGTACTTACTGAAACTATCCTGTTACCTTCGGTCTTAATCCCTTTTACTTCAGTAAAATTGTAAATCTTTACCCCCAGTCTTTGAGCAGCCTCCGCATAAGCAAAATTGGTATTAAAGGGGTTGGCATGACCATCGGTAGGACAGAAAGTTGCTGCTAATATGCCTTCTGTATTTAAGGGGGGTACGATCTCTTTGGCTTCTTCTGCGGTTATGTATCTTACATCAATTCCTAATGACTGTTCTAAGGCCACATTTTTCTTAAACTGGTTGACTTCTTTTTCGGTATAAGCCAGCATCAGATATCCGCCTTGATTCAGTTCGATATCATAATCCAGTTCTTGACTTAGATTCTCAAATATTTTTATACTCTCCCGGGCCAGAATACAGTTCATCTCAGTCCCAAACTGCTGCCTGATCCCTGCTCCACACCTTCCGGTAGCACCACTGGCCAGAGAATTTTTTTCGAATAATGCTATATTTTTACATCCCATCCTGGCTAAATTATAGGCGATACTGCAACCGATTATTCCTCCACCTACTATTACCACACTTGCTCTTTTAATCATCGTCATCACCTGCCAGAGTCCCCAATTTTACCGGCTTGGTGGGGGGCCTGAAGGTAGGCATGGCTATCTCTTCTATCTTCTTATGACAAAACCTGGCGATTTCCCTTAAGATAATCCTGCGGCAAGTTGTGCCCTGGCATCTTCCCATTCCCGCCCGGGTAATACTTTTAATCTCTTCAAGGGTGGTATAGCCTTTTTCTAAAGTCTGTCTAATTTCTCCCCAGGTGATATCTTCACATCGGCAAATTATGGTTTCATCTTTCATTCTTTTTGCCCTCCACTTTTACACTTCTTACTTTCATAACCACATTTTTAGGAACCTCCAAGGAAATTATATGAGTCTTGTTTTTAATCTTTAAGACCTTTACTACTTTCGCTTTACCCAATATGCTGCCATCCCTATCTAAAGCATAAACTTCCTCTCCCTTTTCCGGTAGAGGTAACATTTCATGGGGGAGTTTGATTAAGGATTTATCATCTAAATAATTCATATCAATTACGAATATGGCCAGGCCGGGGCAGGAACTGATACAGATCCCACAGCCGGTACACTTATCAAAATCGACTATGGGTAAGTCGTTTATATCTTCAAAGGGATTTATGGCTCCAAGTTTACATGATATAGCACAAGGGTCGCAGGGTATTTTTTGAAAACATTCTATAATGACTACCGGACCTTTAGCTAATCTATTTTTATCCGGAATTACTTTTTCTAAATCATCATCTGTCGGTATGCCGGTTCTTTCTAACATAGTTACTCCCTCCTCTCCTTTATCAGAGCTTTTTCTATACCAACCTTTATTTCTTCACTTAAAGGGTTGTCTCTCAATTCTTTTAATTCCGCTTTTAGTTTTTTGTCTTGCTCTTGATAATTATCACATTTATATCCTAAGCTCACCGCGGCGTTCAGGCCGGCAATTTGACCTTCCAACATAGCACTGCTGGCCTCTTCGATACCGGCTACATCTCCGGCGATATAGATTTTATCTTTAGTGGTTTTCATATTGTCATCCCTTAAAGCTACATAGCCGCAAAGCTCAGGAACATATTTCATCTGACAGCCGGCCTGCCAGAGTAGGTCGGAGAGTGGAGATAAACCTACCGCCAGGCAGATGGTATCTACCTCAAGTTCTTTTTCAGTCCCCGGAATAAATTCAAAATTTTGATTGATTTCAGAAATAGCCGCTCTTTCTACACAATCCGTGCCATATACTTCTTTTAAGGTATGAGAAGTGTAGATAGGTACTCCCAAACGTCTAATCTTGGAGGCATGCACCAAGTAGCCGCCTATCCGGGGGAGGGCTTCCACTATTGCCTCTACCTTGATTCCGGCTTGCAGGAGTTGGTAGCTTACAATCAGGCCGATATTACCCGCCCCTATCATTAAGATATTATTACCCGGGACTACGCCGTAAAGATTCATTAAGGTCTGCACCGCCCCGGCACCATAGACTCCGGGTAAGTCGCTATTTACAAAAGGCAGCATATTCTCTGAAGCCCCGGTAGCTAAAATAATTCTTTTGGCTTTTAGTTTTTTTAACATATCACCATTAACTCCCTGTACAATGGTAATGACCTCATCTTCGTAATAACCGGTGACTGTGGCATTATTAATTACTTCAACATGGTCATATTCTTTGATATCCTGGATCATCTTTTTGGCAATCTCTACGCCCCTGATCCCGGCAAACTGTTTTTCGGAACCAAAAAATTTATGGGTCTGTTTAATTAACTGTCCGCCTAATTCTAAACCATCGTCAATAAGAGTTACTTTTGCCTCCAGTGAAGCAGCATAGATTGCTGCCGATAATCCTGCAGGACCCCCACCAATTATTGCTATATCAGTCATTTTCAATTGAAATCACCTTTTCCTTTTTGAATTTCTACCCTCATTCCCTCTTCCAATTTGGTTACACAGGTTCTGATATTGGGGATACCGTTTACTTTCATCAGGCAGGCTGAACATTTTCCTATGGCACAAAAAAATCCTCTGGGGCGGTGATATTTAATGCTTCTGCTTAATACCTTTATTCCGGCGGCCACCAGGGCAGAAGCAATGGGCTCCCCTTTATAGCCATCTAATTCTTTCCCATCCAAGGTAAATTTTATCTTTTCTTTCTGACTAAATTCTAAAATGGGATGTTCTTTTATGCGCATATCTTCCTCCCAATATTTTAATATGATTGTAATTACCTAAAAGTTTAAAAATATTTTTACAGTTATGTATTGTATTGCGTTTAAATATAGTATCAAGTATATAGTATTGAGTATCGAGTTAAGAAATAAGTATATAACAAAGAAAACGAAAGAAAAAAAGAGAAAGATGAAAAATCAGGAGATAATGTAGGAGCACAACAAATTGTGCCTTTACATTATCATTTTATTATTATTTTAACATAAAGATGGCGGCCATACGACCGGTATTTCCTTTATCTCTTCGATAGGAAAAGAAAAGTTCAGGATGGTCTGCCGTACAAACCTTACTAACAAAAATATTCTTTTCTTGTACTCCTGCTTTAATTAGTTGTAAACGGTTAGCCTTTTTTAAATCAAGACTCCTCCCGTTTTTATTTTGTAAGGAAATTGGTTCGCCATTGTATTTTTCTTCATTTAACCAATAATCATTAATTTTATTTTCCTCTTTAATACTATAACAGCAGGAACCAATAGAGGGGAAAATGGCAGCTAAGCAGGAGCGGGGATTGGTCTCGAAGTTATTTTTCATCTTAAACAAAGTTTTTAAGGTTAATTCCAATTCTGTCCCCCTTCTTCCACTATGAATTAAGGCAATAGCTTTTTTGACAGGGTCTAAAATAAAAATGGGTACACAATCAGCATAACACATTAAAAGAGGTATGCCGGGAATATTGGTAATTAAGGCATCGGTTTGTGCAATTCCTCTAGAATATTTAAAGGTTCCTTTGCCTTTATCTTCCTTTCTTACGAGAGCTATATTATCTTTATGAACTTGCTGAGCAGTTACTGCGGTTCTATAATCAATACTTAAAGCACCTAACATTCTTTTTCTGTTTTCTGCTACACGACTTACTTCATCGCTTATATTACAGGATAAATTAAGGCTATCAAAGGGGGTTTTACTAACCCCACCTGTTCTAGTAGTAAAAACATTTACTACTAAGTTGGTGTTGTTCAATTCTCTGCAATTAAAATATTTTATTTGTCCAAGTTCTTTTAATTCAAAATCCTGGTTCAAATTATCTCTACTTTTGTAAATATTTTTTAATACTTAATACTGTATCAAAATAAAAAAGGGTAAGATACTCCAATGGAATTTCTTACCCTGTCTTTTTACCTGAGAGATTTTTCCATAATATTAGAAATTACCCCTTCGGTGTTTAATGAAAAACTTTCCAGAGTTCTGTCCGGTAATGGTCCTTTTGCCTGAGAGTTTAAATGTATCATACATCTTGCCCCTTCGGCTTCTTTTCAGTAATAGAAAAGACCTCTCCCATTACTTTCATCCAGAATATAATCTATTTAATTGTACTAATCTCGATTTATAATTGTTTTATAAAGTATAACATATTTAGGTAAAAATAATATACTATTAACTATATACGACGTCTATTTAAAAAATCCTTCTTTTTTGTGAAAATAATTGTAATTTTTTTCACAAACGACTAAAAACGTATATCGTATATACTATTTAGTAAAATAATGTTAATGAATAATATTTGGTAACGAATCGAAAAACGTAAAACCATAATTTAAAACTTAAAACCCATTTAGCGCATAGTGTACGGCGTTTAGTGTATAATATTTTTGTATCGCTTATCGCCTTAATAAAATAAGATTCAGGCGTAGGGGCACAATGAATTGTGCCCTTCTTTTACAATTCACAGACAGGCGGGTTTATTCTCTATTTTTACAGGGCCAGGCTCTGCAAAAACGGGGGACGTTTTTCCTGCGATTAACGGGTTCGATGAATCGAACCCGTACTTAGACAGGCGAGACGCCTGTCCTGCGGTTTTATATTAATCATTGAGGGCGTATGCAATACGCCCCTACTTTTTCCCAAACCCGCAACCTGTAACCTGAAACTTATTACTCATCATACATTACTCATCACTTATTACTGTATTTTGCTATATAACTAAATACTATATACTATTTCTTCACACTATACGCTGTACGCTATACGCTAGTTCTACTATTCACTAACGACTAAATCTCATCTCCGGCTGCAATTGGGAACATACTTTTTAACTTTTTCTGATAGTTCCTGAATCTTTTCATCAGAATAGGGTTTTATCTTTTGAAAAGAAGGATCGAGCGTCTTCTCTAAAGGAGAGAAATTTTGCAAGACATATTTCTTTGCCCCTGCAATAAACCTGACAATTTCCATAATAGTCTTATCGGAATGTAATAAAGGCACGACAGTAGTACGAAATTCATAATCTATTTTTGAGTTCATTATTAACTTGATGCTATCTTTTACTTTCTCCAGCACTATTTTATCTTTGGTACCCGCAGCCTTGGAATAATTATCAAAATCTAATGATGACTTAATATCCATAGCAATATAATCTACTAAACCAAAATCCAGGAGATTTTCTAATAATTTCGGATTAGTGCCATTAGTATCCAGTTTTATTAAAAAACCTTTATCTTTTATTTCTTTAAAGTATTCGGGTAAATCGTTGTATACGGTAGGCTCTCCCCCGCTCATACATATGCCATCGATAAAATCTTTTCTCTCTAAGAGATAACTGTCTATTTCTCTTTTAGGAATGTTTTTAAAGTAATCCGGATGTAATATTAAATCACAATTATAACAGAAGGGGCATCGAAAATTGCACGAGGGAATATATAAAGTAGAAACAATTTTTCCCTCCCAATCAATCAGAGAGGTCTTAATCATCTGCTTTATGGCAATATTCAAATTTTTACTTCCTTTCTAATCTCCTCCATAGGAGGGGCATTTCCTCTCCATATCTTGATCTCGTTATCATTATCGTCTAAGGCTACTGTAGAAGGAGTGGATACAATATCATAATAACTCGCTTCCGCCAGACCATCAACCGAATCTACATCAAAATATTGAACCTCTGCTTCTTTTTCCAATTGTTTTCCCACATTTTTAGCTTCCGGACAACGAGGACAGTTTTTCTGCCAAAATATTTTTATTCTCATAGCACCTTTACTCTCTTCTAATTTATTATATAGAAATTTCCTTTTTTGTAAGTCCTGATTCGTATCTCGTAAAAAATACAGTAATGAGTAATATGTAATGAGTAACAAGATAACATTTATGAATTTGTAAAAACAGGTCACTTATTACATGTTATACATTACACAATTTGCTGGTAAACTGGGTAACCAAGTAACTGAATAAAATTGCATCTTGTATTTATACTAACGACTATTCACTATTCACTAACGACTAACTTATAATTTCCAGAATGCCGGTCTTTTAGTTCACCGATCTTATTTTTATTCCAGTTGGTTATTTTACTATAATACCCCACTATCCTGGTTACTCCATACACATCTTCACTCCCGCATCCATTGCAATGCTCTTGCAATCCCCTGCTAACTTCACTGCATTTATTACATATGGTAAACTCAGGTGAAATAGTAAGTTGAGAGCACTGAGTACGCTCCCAAACTTTTTTAACTAAATTATAGATACTCTCAGGTGAAGGACGGCTTTCTCCTACAAAAGCATGAATTATTGCCCCGCTCTTTATTAAAGGATGGAACTTGCTCTGTTTAATAATTCGAGTGATTAAATCTATCGGTGCTGAAGCAGCAAAATGGATACTATTGGTATAATAACTTTCGTCTCCATTGGAATTTCCCTTTATAACTTTTTTACTATCTGGGAATTCCTGTAAATCGATTTTAGCTAATCTTCCCGCCGCGCTTTCTGCCGGAGATTCTTCTAAGGATAATTTTAAATTAAACTTCTCACTGTACTCTCTGCATTTTAAACTCATAAAAGATACAATTTTTAACCCAAATTTAAATACGTCCTCGCTTTCGTGCAGTTGTTTACCGGTAATATGTTGGACTGCTTCGTTCAATCCAATTAATCCTATCAGGTAAGTTCCTTCATCTAAATTTACGTAAGGTCTGCCATCCTGGGCTATCTTGCCTATCTGCCATAAAGGTCCGCTGGGATTTTCCATCATTGTTTTTAAAAACTTTTTCTTCTGTAAATGAGCTTGAACCGCCAAACATAAAGCCTGATCAATTTTCTTTAAAAATAATTCTATACTATCTGTATTTTTAATCTCGAGGAAGGATTCGGTAATCTTATTATTGGGGTAAGTTTTGTAGGCACATTGGGGAAGATTGATGGTAACATTCTGTATTCCGGCAAATCTTAACTTTTCCGGATGAAGTATCATCTCCTGATCAGTTATCTCTGTTTTTAATCGACAGCAGGCGGCCAAACTTATATCATCCCTATCGAAAATAAAATAAGGTGATCCGTTCTCGGAAGCTATTTCACAGGCATATTTTAATAATTCTTTCTGTTTAGGGTCCTCGAAAGAACGGCTGTCAATATGTAAATCCATTTTAGGAAAAGCAAAAACTTTTCCGTGGTAGTCCCCTTCTCTCCAAACTTCCATTAAAGCCTTTAAAAATAATTGCGATTCTTTCTCGTATTCTCCATAATTTTTTCCGGTATATTTTCCTCCCGGTCCAATTGCCGGTATATTTTTAAGATAATGCGGAATGCCGAGGTGAACATTAAAATCCAGGAAAAGACTTTGTCCTCCTCTTGAAAAAGCGGTTTGCGAACCACTAAATATTAAATATTGAGCTTCCTG
>Ga0255366_10085_pt1 | contig 15627 bp, 14 predicted proteins | sample ANMaggSeSYBR01C4_FD_182086 | JGI IMG/M metagenome (GOLD analysis project Ga0255366, IMG submission 182086) | Sediment cell enrichment communities from methane seep in Santa Monica Basin, California, United Staets - ANME aggregate JGI... | ecosystem: Environmental > Aquatic > Marine > Cold seeps >... | reverse complement strand
AGAATGGCAAGCAGTATTTGTTTGGATTGCGTTGGTAAAGTACGTACAACTTCAATTATGCGGTCTATTTCAATTTTATTCTGGGCAAGCCTAACAAATCTCTTTGTAATTTTTGGGGATTCACTTCGTTCCGCAAGCTCTGCAGATATCCTTAGAAGATCCAGAGCTCTCCGAGCGTCACCGTGTTCCTGGGCCGCAAGTGCTGAACATAGCGGAACTACATCATCATCGATTGAATCTGGTTTCAACGCAATATCAACACGTTGCTTTAAAATATCCCGTAGCTCTCCAGCATCATACGGGGGAAAAATCATATTCTCCTCACCAAGACTGGATTTTACCCTGGGATCTAAAAACTCAGTAAACTTCAAATCATTGGATATTCCGACCATCGAAACTTTTGCTTTTTTAAGATAATTATTGATTCTTGATAGATTATATAGTGCTTCATCTCCTTTGAGTTTATCCACCTCATCAAGAATTATAACGGTAACTCCACCATCCTTATCCACCAACTGTCTTAACTTGGAATACACTTCATCCGTAGGCCAACCTGTAAATGGTATACGTTCAGACCATTCATTAATGAAATGATTAGTAATGTTTTGTAGGAGGCGATACTGGGTATCGACAATTTCGCAATTGATATAGACAAAGTTAATGTTTTTATCAGTTTCCTTTCCCTTTTTTAAAAGTTCTTTTCCTACGAATTTAGTCACAGCCGTCTTTCCAGTACCTGTTTTCCCATAAATGAATACATTTGATGGAGTTTCTCCACGTAACGCAACCACTAAAACTGAAGCTAAATCATTTATCTCGTTTCCCCTATGCAAAAGTGCCTCAGGCATATAAGTTGGGCGCATTGCCTCCCTGTCGATAAATAGGGCATCGGACTTTAGTAACCGGCCGAATATATCACTACTTACCGTATTTTTGCTTTTAAAAATATTCACCCCTTTCCTTTCGTAATTAGTTATAGCATATTTAATTTTATGTATTATTTTACTCCTTATTTATATCTGTTGAGAATGGTATGAGGGAAGCCCCTTCATTTCATGTGGAAAATTAGATTTGATACCTTTTAATTTTAAAATTTTTCTATAAATATATTTTTAAAAATCAGAATATTCAAATACTACTAAATCAATAACTAGTCATAAATACTACGTTTTATTAGATTATTACCTAATCAATACCCACACACTATTATAGTTTCCAAACGAAATAAAGGGGTCCCCCTAGGGTAAATTAAATCATGATAAAAAATTAAAAGTTCTAGATATAGTAATAGAAAAGTAGTGGTATAGTTTTAAAGAATAATTGGGCTTACTGCCCACCTATTATTACTACATCCTTAACTGATTTTATTGAGTTGAATGGGAACACTAAATGGCCTTGGTTATCTAAATGATACAACCGCGGATCCACATCATCTGAAGGTTCTATGAGGACATTCATTAACTGTCCAGTCCTATCCTCGACAGTAGAATTCCTTAAAATACCCAGATATAAACCCTCTTCGCTCATAACGGTTTTACCTCTTAGTTCACTCTCAGTTATCTTCATTATTTTTCCCTCCATCCTATTATATATGTTTACATATATTGAATATCTTTATCTCTTTTATCCTTTTTGGCCATGCCGCCGCTTAACTCCTCAGTCACCTTTTTGTAATATTTTATTATATCATCGGTAATACTAGCCCTAAAACCACTCATTGCTTTTTCAAAATGCTTTTTATTAATCTCTTTTGCTTTTATATCATCCCTCAAAGCAAGCATTGCCGCCTCTCTGCATACTCCATTTATATCCGCACCCGAAAAACCTTCACATTTACTAGCTAAACCCTCCAACGATATATCTTTTGTAAGGGGCATTCCTTTGGTATGAATCTTAAAGATTTCAATTCGAGATTTTTTGTCTGGTGCCTGTATCAGAAGCAGTCTATCAAATCTGCCTGGTCTGAGTAAACCAGGATCTAGGATATCAGGTCTATTTGTCGCTCCAATAATCACTACACCTTCCATGCTTTCCAAACCGTCCATACTAGTCAAAATTTGATTTACTACACTTTCAGTGACATGAGACCCAGAATACGATCCTCTTCTTGGAGCAATGGAGTCAATTTCATCGAGGAAAACAATAGTCGGTGCTACCTGTTTCGCCTTCTTGAAGAGTTCACGGATAGCCTTCTCGCTTTCGCCCACCCATTTACTCATCACTTCAGGTCCTTTTATTGATATAAAGTTCGCCTTGGATTCGTTGGCGACAGCCTTTGCAATTAATGTTTTTCCAGTTCCAGGTGGGCCATAAAGCAAAATCCCTCTCGGTGCTTCTATTCCCATTCGTTTAAAGACTTCGGGTTGTGTTAATGGCCATTCAACTGCTTCCCTCAGATTCTGTTTAACATCTTCTAATCCCCCTACATCCTCCCAGGATACCTTTGGTACTTCAATAAAGAATTCCCTCATAGCTGATGGTTCTATACCTCGATGTGCATTTTTAAAATCATTCATTGTCACTTCCATTTTTTCAAGTATTTCAGCAGGGATCGGTTTCTCTAAATCTATTTCCGGTAAATATCTTCTTAGTGCGTTCATTGCGGATTCCCTTGCTAGTGCCATAAGATCTGCGCCAACAAAACCATAGGTAATATCAGCTAATTGACCTAGATCGCAATCTTCACTCATTGGCATACCACGGGTGTGAATCTGAAGGATTTCCTTTCGCCCATCCCTATCTGGTGCGTCTATTCTAATTTCCCTATCAAATCTACCCGGTCTTCGTAAGGCGGGATCCATTGAATCAGGAATATTTGTAGCACCTATGACAATTAGTTTTCCTCTGCCTTTTAAACCATCCATGAGTGTCAGCATCTGAGACACTACACGTCTTTCAACTTCTCCGTGCACTTCACTTCTCTTTGGAGCAATTGCATCTATCTCATCTATAAATATAATTGAAGGTGCATTTTTTTCCGCATCTTCAAATATTTTCCTTAAATTCTCCTCACTTTGACCGTAAAATTTACTCATGATCTCTGGGCCATTGATTGTGTAAAAGCTCGCTCCCGATTCATTGGCGACGGCCTTTGCTATAAGTGTTTTTCCAGTTCCTGGTGGCCCGTGGAGCAAAACTCCTTTTGGAGGATCAATGCCCAGGCGATTAAAGATATTAGGATGTTTAAGAGGAAGTTGGATCATCTCCTTAACTTTTTCCAGCTCATTCTTAAGGCCACCAATGTCTTCATAACTAATGCGAGGCCCCTCTGGTTCTAAGATTTTTGCAGCTTCCTCTTTGATATTTATAACCGTATCTTCATGTACCAATACGATGCCAGTTGGAGCGGCATGAATAATAACAAATGGGAGAGTCCCGAGAAATGCATAATTGGGTATGATTACAGCATCGTCCTTAGATACAGGTCGTTTTAGTAGCCCTTTCTTTATAAAATTTTCAATACCGCCACCAAGCCGAATCTTCTGCCCCTCTGGCAGTAAAGGGGCCAAGGTGATACTTTTAGCTACTTTTACATCTGCTTTTCTAATTTTTACACGGTCACCAAGTCCAGATCCAGCGTTTTTTCTTGTTAAATTATCTATGCGGATTATTCTTTTACCCTCGTCAGTTGGGTGAGCTCTCCAAACCACGGATGCAGTGGTTTTCGTACCCGCTATTTCTATAACATCGCCGATTGATAGATCTAGTTCCATGCGTGTTTGATGGTCGACACGCGCTCTTCCATATCCGACATCCTGTTGAAAAGCCTCTGATACTTTTAATACAGTTTCTTCTTGTTTCATTCCACTCCCACCGATTAACCAGTAGTTTTATCAAATGAAGGAAAAATCTCATATAAGTTTTTCTACCTTTTCATTGCCTTCGCAACAAAAAATCTAGTCAATATTTGCCTTGTACTTTCCCTCTGTCTTCTTTTTTTCCTTTTGCTTCATGACTATGTCAAGAACTCCATTCTTACATGAAGCTACTGTCGATTTAGGTTTCACATCACAAGGCAGTTTATGAATTTTATGATATCTTACTTTGGGGGTGTTGATAATTATTTCGAGAGAACCCTCAGTTACATTAAGGTTTATATCCTCTTTTTCAGCACCAGGAATATTAATCGTCACAGAAATTTCCCCATCAGTCTCTATTATGTCAGTTGAAAATCCATTTTTTTCAGATTTTTCATGTCTTTCCTCTGAGGTCATCGACCTGTCATTTTCAAATTCAGGAACATTAATTCCTTTATGTGGGGCAATATTTGCGCCAAAGCTTTGTACAAAATTTCCGTTCAGTCCAACTCTATCCTCATTTGTATCTTGTAAGAAATCTTCAAGATTGTCATTTCTGTACATTTTTCTCATGGATCCAAATATTTTTTCAAATAAATCCTCGATAAAATCTTTGTTTTTGCGATCTTCCTCATACGGATTCATATTACTATCTCTCTTTATCTGTTGCTGCAACAATGATATATGTGCACTTCTATATAAAGATTTCCCACACACCAGGTGTTCCAAAAGCGGTTAAAAACAAGAGAAAATCAGGACATAACTAGATTGTGATAAGTAGAAAATCATGATTTCAAAAGTATCTTAATTTTTATTCGTAAATGTTATCATGATGGTCAAAATCATCAAATAAAATAACGTTCTCTTCTTTTTTATATTGGAATATTAGTACGAAATGCCCGATGTGAGTACGTTTTGAATCTTGCATGTTGTATCTAAGACTCTTGTAATGTTCGACATCCTCGGAATGTATAACTTCATCAATTTTTTTCAAAATCTGATTATATAGATCCTTATCTTTTTTAGATAACTTGTTAAGTATTTTTTCCAGATTTTCACTTACATCAAAATTGTACACTAATTACACCTTTTAACTTGTCGCTTTCCTTAGTTCTTCAACAGATTTATATCGGGTGTATTTTCCTTTGCGAATTTTTTCTAGTTTTTCAACGTATTCCGGTCGAAGTTCCGGTTCTAAAAAAGCAGATTCATATTTTTCTATGACGTATTCAATTGCTTGACTTTTATCCTTAAATCCATATTTTGCTTTTACAATATTAAGAACACGATTTGAACGATCTTTTATCTTTATAACGGCTTGTACCATGTTATCCCATGTATACATTAGTATATGCCATATATATAAATATTTCCTCAAAACTAATAAAAAACCTATTCTTTGGCGTTTTTTTGCATTGAAAAGTGCTGCAACAACATTTCTAAAATCAGGTTTTTAGACTGTTAACTACCGATGTTATCCAAGGTATTTTAGACACAATATTTAAATAACGCATTTTATATTTTAACCGCCGTAAAATAATGCAACTAAAACATTATTCTCTGCTGTTTGCCATTGCTGGTATAGTCATTCTTTATTTTTTATCTACTCTCACGCAGCCGATAGTGATAGAATTATCTGAAATACCAGAATATGAGGACAAACAAGTTACTGTTGAAGGGATGGTGGTGGAACACTACATAACAAGTTACGAAAGTCAGATAATCAAGATTGAGGGTGACAACGCTACGGCAATGGTATTTGTTGAGGGAAAGTCTGATGTTGAATATGGGGATAAAATACAAGTTACGGGGAAGGTACAGAAATACAAAGGAGACTGGGAAATAGTTGTAGGTAATGAACGTTTTGTAACTATTTTACAAAAATGGCAAAATATTTCAATCCCACTTTGGCAAATTGCAGAAAATCCTGTGAAATATGATGGATTAAACATCAATGTAACTGGATACATAGATGCGGTTTATGATGCCTATTTTTACCTTGTTGATGAGGAAGCGACTCATTCCATTATCGTTTTTTACAATCATTTTGAACATGGCAGCGTTTATTCAGGTCAAAAAGTGGATATTGCGGCACAATTCAGGTACGACCCAGAAGACTTAAGGTATAAGCTAGACGTAATGGATGAAACACACGGTATAACCCTTTCGGGGGAGTGAGCGTAAATCATGTTAGATCTTTTTCTTGTTATATCGTTCTGCGTTCTGGGGGTTGTTACTGGAATTGCAACAGGATTGCTTCCCGGGTTGCACGTTAATAATATAGCACTTATTCTACTGTCTCTATCTGGTGCTATTGTGGGGGCTTTCAGCTTCCTTTTTGATTATGGAGTGTCAGAACAATTTATACTTTTATTGATAAGCATTTATATAATATCTGTGTCAATATCCCACACATTCCATGATGTAATTCCAACCACTTTTCTCGGCGCACCAGACGAAGACACCGCACTTTCTGTTTTACCTGCACATGGTCTTTTACTTGAAGGAAAAGGCTATGAAGCTGTTGCTCTATCGGCTATGGGTAGCTATGGGGCAATCATATTCTGTTTTTTACTTCTTTATCCAATTCGATTTTTGATAGGAGCTCCATTGTTTTTCTATTCAACCTTGCAGGAAATCATGTTGTTTGTATTGATCGCCATCTCGATACTTATGCTTGGTACCGAAAAGGCCAAGATAGATGATTTTGGGACAAAAGGCAAGACTCCATCGATCATAGGAATGTTGTTTGCAACATTTGTATTTGCCCTTTCAGGTATATTCGGCATCATAATACTTGATTTCTCATTGGATTCTCCCATTGGCCTGTCCTCTCCTGTTCTGTTCCCAGCACTTGCAGGCCTATTTGGTACCCCCACTCTCTTAACGTCACTTATGACAAAACCGGTTATACCTAAACAAACAATCGAAGAACTCAAGCTTGATAAAAAAACAAAAAGATCGTCAGTTTTATCGGTGATTACCGGCAGTCTTGGAGGAATTCTTGTTTCAATTATCCCTGGCATAACATCTGCAACGGGTACAATTCTCGCTATGAATGCTCGGGGGGAATCAGACAAGAAACAGACGATTGTAACGCTTTCGGCAGTAAACACGGCATGTGCATTTTTTGTTGTGGTAGTTCTATTTATCATCCTTAGATCAAGAAGCGGTGCAACTCTAGCGGCAATGGAGCTTATGGCTGTAGAAGAATGGACGGGTGTTGTAATGCCAGCAAATCTTGCTTATCTGCTGATTGCATTAATTCTGGGAGGAACATTGTCGTATTTTTTAACATTGAGCGTAGGAAAAATATTTGCAAGACATTTCGCAAATGTTCCGTATCAACTAATAGTAGGTCTAACAATTGCGATGGTTGTAATACTTGTTTTTCTGTTCACAGGAATACTGGGCATACTCATTCTGGTAGTTGCAACATTTATCGGGCTACTGCCTGTGCATTGGGGCGTACGAAGAAGTCATTGCATGGGTATATTGTTGATACCAATTATTCTGCATTTTCTATGAATATCTTGTCTTCAACTTGATCAAAAAAAGCACTAACAATGATATCATATTTTTTGCTGACCAATAATGCTGCAACTTCTAAAGAGATGTTTCTCTCGCTAGACGCCTCTTTAATTTCCTCAAAAACATTCTGTTCATCCTGCTCAGTTTTTTCGACGATTTGACCTATAATCGATTTCACCACATCTTGGCTTTCTTCGTTTACCTTGCCTTTCTCTTCTTCAAATGTTTGTTTTGACGGATAAAAACCCACAGGTACCGCGATTTTTTTATAGTCAAAATTCGGCTTAATCTGATCTCCCTTTTTGATCAAGAAATTTTGCAGTAATGCTGAGTTTACAAAATCTTTCGCCTCTTTTGGAGAAAACCATTTTAAATCCATCGAAAGAGGAAGGTAGAGCTCGGATGTGGCCAACTCTTCTTTTCCGCTGCGTTTAAACAAAAAAGAAATAATGATTTTTATTTCAGAATTCATTTTTCTTAAACTCCTTTATTTTACTAATGTCTACCAATAATCCTGTGACCCCCAGATTTTTCCAATAATTGATGTTTTTCGGATCACGCTCGTAAGTATATACTTCATGTTTTATACATAAATTTTTAGAAAACCCACATATTTGAAATCTCTTTCCACTTGATTTTTACCATCGAAAACGACCAATCCATCAACATCATAAAATGGAAATATTTCTGTATTGCCATCGTCTTGACTTTTAAGGCCAACACCTGCATAAATCTTGTTTTCAGTGATCTCTTTTATGCTTGAAACATCTAGTCCGTGCCATAGATTTTTTCTTACCGTTATGTTGGTTGCACCTGCCATAATAACATCAACAATATCGCCAAGAACGCGAGGGCCAGCATCAACCCAGAGGGCATGAGATTTCGACAACTTCTGGTATAAACAGAGATTAGGCTTATCTTTTTCTATCCCGTCTGTATCTAAAACATAGATATTTACATCTTTGTCAACTTGTTCTAAAATCTCATTGAAAGGTAGGTGATATTCTTCTTGTTCTACCATTATTTTTCCTTTCTTTAGATAAATTAGTGGGATGATGTCCATGGGCTCACAAACCAGTCAAACTACTAAAACTTTTCAGATAGCTATCACAAAAGAAATAAAGAATATTTGGAAGGAAAAAAATATTTGATTTGATATTTTTTATCTTCCAAGTCGCGCTTCTGTTTCAGCTATTTTCAACCTCGTTTTTATAACTGTGTCTGGATTTAGAGATATGCTGTCAATGCCACATTCAACAAGAAATTCTGCAAACTCAGGAAAATCGGAGGGTGCTTGCCCGCAAATGCCAACTTTTCTCCTAGGGTTATGGTTGTGTGCAGTATTAATCACTTGAGCAACTAGGCGTTTTACTGCATCGTTTCTCTCATCGAAAATATGTGCAACAAGATCAGAATCTCTATCAAGGCCAAGTGTAAGTTGCGTTAAATCATTTGATCCAATGCTAAAACCATCAAATATGTCTGCAAATTGATCTGCAACAATTACATTTGATGGTATCTCACACATTACATATACTTCAAGGCCATTTTCTCCCTGTCTTAATCCAAACTCGTTCATCACCTCAATAACTTTACGTCCTTCGTCTGGAGTCCTGCAAAACGGGATCATGGGTTTTATGTTTGTAAGTCCCATTTCGTTCCTGGCCTTTAGTAAGGCTCTGCATTCTAGGCCAAACGCTGGCTTGAATTTTTCATCATAATATCTTGAAGCGCCTCTCCACCCTATCATTGGATTACTTTCTAAAGGTTCGTAGAGATATCCGCCGATAAGATTTGCATATTCATTTGTCTTAAAATCAGACATGCGTACAATTACATCATTTGGATAAAATCCTGCTGCGATCTTTGCTATGCCTCTTGCAAGTGTGTCAACAAAGAATTCTACCTTGTCTTCATATCCAACACTTCTCTCATCAATCTTTTGGATCGTCTCTGCGATCTTTGGATCCTCATGCATTCTTTCCCTTAATTGATTGTATTCAAGTAATGCAAGTGGATGGATACCAATATGAGAATTTATGATGAATTCTTCTCTTGCAAGTCCAACGCCGCTACTTGGTATTTGCCCCTGTTGGAATGCTTTCTCAGGTACTCCAACATTCATCATAATCTGTGTTTTGGTGTCTGGTAGATTATCCAGATGGGTTTCATCAACTCTATATTTCAATAAACCGTCATATATTTTACCAACACCTTCGGAACAATCAATAGTTATGTGTGATCCACTTTGGATTCTTGATGTACCATCTCCTGTGCCGATAACGCAAGGAATGCCAAGTTCTCTGGAAATTATTGCTGCGTGACATGTGCGGCCACCTCTGTTGGTCACTATTGCCCCTGCTATCTTCATTATGGGTTCCCAATCGGGATCGGTCATATCTGTGACAAGCACTTGTCCTTTTTGGAATCTATCGATATCTCTTGCGTCTTCAATTACATTTACTTCTCCTTGACCAATTTTAGTGCCGACCGCTTCTCCTTCTGCAAGTAAGTTACCATCTTCCTCAAGAACGTATGTTTGCAATATCGCTAAGTTCTTCTGGGAATGAACCGTTTCAGGTCGTGCTTGAACAATAAAAAATTCACCGGTTTGCCCATCTTTGGCCCATTCGATATCCATTGGTTTTTGATAATGTTCTTCGATAATGCATGCCCAATTAGCCAGTTTTAGTACTTCATCATCTGAGATCACAAATCTATTTCTATCTTCCTTGCTAACCTCTTGTTGTTCAGTTTCCCTCTCTCCGTATATCATACGTTTTGCTTTTGAGCCTATTTTTTTCTCAATAATTGGCCTAAACCCTTTCTTGAGTGTTGGTTTAAAAACATAAAACTGATCTGGATTCACTGCACCTTGTACGACATTTTCTCCTAGGCCATATGCACCGGTGATATATACGGCAGATTCAAATCCACTTTCTGTATCAATGGAGAACATAACGCCAGATGATGCTAGGTCAGAACGAACCATTTTTTGCACGCCGACTGAAAGATATACGTCGAAATGATCAAAGCCTTTGTCCGTTCTATATGATATTGCCCTATTTGTGAAAAGTGAGGCAAAGCAGTCCCTTGTCTTTTCTAAAAGGTGATCTTCTCCTCTAACGTTTAGATAGGTTTCCTGTTGGCCTGCAAAACTTGCATCGGGGAGATCCTCTGCGGTTGCGCTACTCCTTACTGCAACATCGACATTTTGGCCATATCGATTTTCCATCTCTCGATAACGCCTACGGATGTCTTCTTCTAGTTCATGAGGTATTGGGGTGCTTCTGATAAGATCCCTTATCTTTTGCCCCCGCTCAGCAAGATTGTGAACATCATGGGTGTTAAGATCAGAAAGGATCTCTCTGATTTTCACATCAATTCCTGCTTTCTCGATCATATATTTATAGGCATAAGCCGTGATTGCAAAACCAGATGGAACCTTAACGCCTTTCTCACCAAGAGTTCTTATCATCTCTCCAAGAGATGCGTTTTTTCCACCAACCGACGGTACGTCTTCAATTCTCAGATCTTCAAACCATTTCACAAATACTTCTACTTCTTCCATAGAGCCACCTTCTCCTTCATGCCGTGAGGACATATTAGATTGACATCAATTAACATGTATTAAAAACCTTACCTGTTCATACAAAAAATCAAAAAGGTTATATTTTTACACAAATTTTGAGATTACACGAAAACACAATTTCCAGTATCCAAATTCTTAGCCCTCTAAAAATACTGCTGCAGCGAGAACGGTTGTCCATAGGCCGTTTTTATCTCCTCGTGCTGTTTGCTCTACACCTAGCGTCCGTACGAATCTCCCACTCATTTTGTATTCCTGTTTTCTCTCATCCCATGCTTTATCTGGATCAAACTCTAATCCTAATGTAGTTGCAAGCATTGTAGCTGCGAGATCTTCAGCATGATCTCTTAATTTCTTACCGATTTCTCCAAAGCAATGGCGCTCAGATATATACCCATATGTGCTTTTTTCCTTTGGGGTGGCAACACCTATTGCTGCGCCTACCAACCTGTTTGGTTCGCTTGTACTATTTTTGGACATTACACAATATGTTATCTGTCCGGGTTTAAGGAGAGGTATGCCCTTTTCCCTTGGGATAATTTTACAATCTGGTGGAACAATGCTGGATACATTAACAATATTGCATTTCTCAATACCAGCACTACGCAACGCTAATTCAAATGATTGCAGCTCATGTCGATGTTTTCCTACACCTTTTGTAAAAAAGACTTTTTTCGGTACCATGATGTTCCCTCAAATAAATGTCATTTTATAAATATAGCGGGGTAGCCATCCTATTGCGTGATCTAGTATCACTATTTTGGTGTTTCCTCATCGTCGGGTTTTGTCTGCTTTTTAAGGAGATCTCTCATTTGCTTCTGGATATCTACCTGTTCCTTTTGGAATGCCACTTGTTCCTGCTGATAAGGCACAATTACACTGCCCTGTACTAATCTTTCCACTATTTTTTTAACATCTTTATATGGGTGAACACCATGGAGTTCATAATAGCTTCTTGCTCGTGGGGTTTGTACTTCTCTGCCGCCGCCAAAAATACCCATGAACTTCGCTTTTTTCTCTCCTACTTGTATGCCTCCTGCAGCAAAGGAGCTATCGCTGCCAAGTCCAAAACCAGATTGACTAATTGGAATAATGGTCCCAAAGCCAAAAATTTGCCCTAAAATACCTTGTTTTGAGTTGATATCTGAAACTTTGTCATACCTTAGAGTTCTTTCTTGTTTGGTTAAGACGCCGCCCCTGAAGACTATACGTTGATTTGATATTATGTATTTATGAGATCGACGATATAATTCAACAATTAGAAATCCTATAATTGACATGGCGACGGAATAGAATGGAATAAAAATTCCTGCATCATTTTGGCCTCCCATCCAAAACATTATTGCTATGCCACCGGCAAGTACGCCAAGATAAAGGAAGAAAATACTCCATCTTATGGTGATTAAAGATGCTATAACACCAACCAATAATAAGCCAAAACCCCAAACTAATATCACCGTCCAAAAGCTATCGAAAAAAAACTCTTGATATTCTGAAAAATTTACAAACCATCCGACTAGTACTCCCCACACTATCAAGAATATGCAAAGCGATTGAAGCCGCATAAATGACAAGGGGTGTGGAGAAAGTACTCTCTCAACCTGTTCATTCTCTAATAATTCTTCTTGGTACATCTGTTTCATCCTCGATTTTACGTTTCCTCAATGATTTCATAGGCGTTTTGGTTTTAAGTTTATTGGTTTTGTATTTTAACAAAAGAATGACAGACAAAATTGTGGACAAGATCATTGCTAATAGAGAGGTGCTATTTGTGAAATCTGCTGGAAAAAAGAAGAACACTAAGCGCATTACTACATATGAAACGAGTATCACTACGTACGGAATAAATTTCCAGTAACCAGGTATTTCATCAGTCGTTCTTATTAGAAGTAATATTATGTGAGTAACTGCTAGTGAGACTATAGCTATGATTGATAACCAACCAAATATCGAGAAAAGAGACACATACCAGTTCTGTTTTAGCAATAGGGATACATAGAAGAAAAGGTATGACATTAAAAACAAGATAAAAAGATAAAGTGGTTTGTGCAGGATATTGTTTTTTATGTTTTTCAGATCATACAACATGTCAACCTTCTCACGTTTTTTTTCACCGATATGACTTGGTCGTATTCCCATTCCTATAAATATTAGAAGTAGCACGAACCCAAAGTGTGCTGGATGCAGTAGATCTATGTTGAACAAGAAACCAAAGAGTCCTTCTGAGAATGTGTATAGATTGGTACCAAAAGTTATCATCTGTCCTGCAAAGGTGTATTCCATTTCTATTACTGTTTCAGGGATTGATGTATCAAAACCACTGCTCATTAGAAAGTAAAGGCATATAAGAAGGAGAGAGGCAGGCATGAAGAAAGGACCTATGAAAAGGAAACCATTTGATAGCCATTCAAATATCCCTTTCTTTTCTTTTTTTGGTGCAACTTTCCCGTAGTTTATGCTAATGTAAAAACTAGATATACCGCTCTTTGTGACTGTGTATCCCAATGCATGACATGTTGTCTGGAACAATATGCCAAGGAAATTTGTAAATCTACATAATGGCTCATGTTTGGGTCTTATTTTCGATAGAAGGTATTTCTGACTTTCGATAAAAAGAAGTTGAATGAACCAGAATAGTATTACACCAAATAGGGGTGCAAGTGGAGCAAATACTATTATATCTATAGGTGAACTCGCCATATCTTTCCGCCGAGTGATAAGCAATTGTTGTTATATAAAAACATGTCCTTTGAACATTGTTTTTTCATTTTGACATTCTGACAGATTAGGTTTAAATATAATAAATGTTAGAAATTAGCGTGGTAAATGATAACATTATAGGGATGAGCGATATGAATAAAAAAGAAACACTAAAGAAATGCAGCATATGTAAGAAACCATTGCCCGGAAATAAACTGACATTCAGTTATTGTTGTGACGATTGGCTTTGTCTCAACTGTTATAAAAATAATTTTTTACCTACTCCTATGCACCCCACTCCTATATTTCCCCAAAACAGTTAATTCTAAAATCGATAAATTTTTTTGTCATTCCTTGCCTAGACTTACGAATGAATAAGATTTCATGCCCTTCGACTCATTTTGATTAACTCTCTTTGGACCACGGGATACACATCACGTTTTGCATTTTTCCCTAGGTTCAAATCAAGGTGTCCATACTCAGGAATAATTTCTCCATCGACCCATCTTGAGCCAACACGATTTATCACTTCAATGACATCATCAGGATGAGCGATTTTATCTTTTCCTCCAGCAATAACATACAAGGGGGTTTTGAAATTATCAAAATTTCCAGTATAATCATATGGGGAAAATCGCTTTTTTAAAAATTTTATCTTTTTACTGAGGTCAAAAAGCCAAGGATAGGCCGGATAACGGCAAAATATGCCATGCCGTAAAAAAATTGCAAATTGTTTAAAGACATTCACCGAAACATCATTATTAAAACCTGTCTTTAGATATTCATCCACAATCCTTTTTTCCATGTTGTGCTTATTTGCAAAATTCTCAATAATTCTATCATAAACAGCTGTTCCATTCACTTTTTTCAATTGCTTGGCTAGATTCAAAGGTCCTGATAATATATTGCGTGGGAGCACAGGAGAGAAGAATTTGAATCCAGGGCTACTATAATCAAACTTACTTGGAGATCCTAAGGTTACAACTCCTTTCAAATTTCTTCTTCCAGCGTGCGTTTGGCCATATGCATATGCAAGCATTCCGCCCATGCTTTTTCCAACCCATAAAACCTTGGATGCACGTTTTTTTTCCTTGCGGTATTCTCTTTTTATGCACGATATAATTGCTGGTATATCTTTATCAACATAATCATCTAGACACCAGTTGTATTTTTCAGGATATTTGTCCGGGTCAAACGTTTGACTTTTGTTTCTTCCTCGAAGTTCTGGTACCCAAACATCAAACTTTAATTTTCTGTTCCCACCTTTTGAGAGGTAAGCAGCTAAGCTATATTGATGCCACTCGTCAGTATCTTCTAAGCCAAAATCTACACTATAACTATTTGCTGCAAAACCGTGGCATAATACAACAGGATATTTTGATTTCTTTCCAATCGGCTGATATCGTTTTATTGCAAGTTTCCAGCCATCTGAAGTTTTTGCATAATACACACTTTTGTTACTTCCAGCTACTGCCATCTAAATACCCCATCTTCTCGATTTTCGATATCATCCCTTTCCTTAAAAAACCAACACTTGGATTATTAGAAGATAAAAAGGGGCCAAAAATGAAAAACGTTTTTATGTCTCACACATTATGCGTTATTAGGATAATTAAGTAAGATGATAGAGCTAAATGGAGGCAAGGTTAGATGGATAATGATTCGTTGAAAGTTACTATGGCCATTCCTTCTTATTGGTCTAGAGATAGTAGTATTGGTTGGAAAGAGGGTGATTCTGTGTATGATCATCCCACTCCATTAGATACGGATGGTACTTTAGCTAGAACTATAAACAGTATTGATGTTTTGAAGGATAAGGAGTTTAGGTTGGTAATTATTGCCGCCGCTACTTCAAAGGATATTGAAAAACAGGTGGAAAGTAGGATTTCAGATATAATTAAATCAGTTTCCCCAGATGTTGAAACATATGTCTTTGGATATTCTCATCTTAGACAAATTCACGATCTATTTATGCATGAAGGGCAAAAGGAGCATTCCACTCTTCTTAAT
>Ga0255366_10062_pt2 | contig 15667 bp, 14 predicted proteins | sample ANMaggSeSYBR01C4_FD_182086 | JGI IMG/M metagenome (GOLD analysis project Ga0255366, IMG submission 182086) | Sediment cell enrichment communities from methane seep in Santa Monica Basin, California, United Staets - ANME aggregate JGI... | ecosystem: Environmental > Aquatic > Marine > Cold seeps >... | reverse complement strand
TTTTATGCTTCATGTGGCACCTAACCACCGCTCCACCTGATCGCCTTCAGCAAAAAACTCTAGAGCGGAACTCAGGTTCCGTGTTTTTTGATTTATAATCCTGCTAAAGCGGAAACGGCGACAGGTGAGCTCATACGTTAGGATGCCTAGGAGAAGAATTAGACGAATGAGAACAAGAATTAGGATGGCTTTCATACTAGCTCTAAACTTCTTTCTCATAGCTTGTATGAACCAAGCCGAGGATATACAACGCAGAGATCAATTATGTCTTGAATTACCGGAATCCTTCTCTACAGACGACCTGATTGGCACATGGATAGCAAGCTATAGCCTAAATGATACGGATACAATCATTATTAATGCAGATGGCACATACAAGCAAATTTATGATGATCCAGACTCAAGCCTATTCTATGAGAGTGATTGGGCGAATTGGACAATAGAGTTTCGTGAGAGTGGCTATGCTCGATTGCATTTGAAAGGTATGAGGCGAGCTGGTGAAGTTGTGTCCGTTTTTGAACGCGTTGGTGGCGGTGTAGATCCAGAATTGTACACATCAATAGATTATTGTGAGAATGAAGTAGTTGAGATGCCGGAGGAGATAATACTGATCGTTACTGGTGCATCCGATGATAACACCCATGGAATTGCTCTTCGACAAGTACGATTAGCGGGATCTGATTGGACATGGTCCTTTCAATATTTAGATGAATAATCTATAAGTGGGCATCCTAACCCCCACTCCACCCGACAGCCGGTTAAGGTGGACGGCCGGGGATACTAGAACAGTAAAGGTAAAGCCCGGCTGCGGGTGAGCTCATCCGTTAGGGCGCACACTTAAGTTATTGGATTGGATCTTGCCCTGTGTTTTGGCTTGACGGTCCAGGGCACCATCACTGATTTGCCGGCTCTTTGGATCGCAAGAACTTCGATGAAATTGTCAATCGGTAATGGAGTGAATAGCTATTATTAGGGGGCTTTTTTGATATGTCTAATCAATTTGACCGATTGAACACCGCCTTTCCCCCAATAAAGGCGGTGTTGTTGCCGAAGTTTCTGTTTTTGTATTGGTGACCTTAATGTTTACTTTGTTCGTGATGATGGTCGTTGGTGGAAGTGTTCCCCTTAGGGACCAGTGAAGTTGATCACGAGGTGAGCGGCGAACTGGGCTTCTTCCCGCTCATAGCCATAGACACGTCTGTGAATCGTAGTGTCCGGGTTATCGTTCGAAAAGATAAGGGATATAGTTTGGCCGGAATTCCAATACGATTGGTCGACTATTTCCTGAATTATGTTTTTTATATCTGGCGTATTGCGCTGTGTGCCGAATTGCCATTCGTCTGATATATACCAAGTACGGTAAGCCGAAGTCAAGTAGACGCGGTCTTCAGGTGGGCTGGTCAAACTAAAGGTCAATGGATTGCTCATCTTCTCCCCTCTTATTATCACTTGAATTGGGTCAGTATATGTTCCATCAACAGTAAGGGTTAGGTATGCGCTCTCAATAGTCGAATTATATGGGATTTCAATATTTTCAAATCGAAATCCGCTTATGATGTCTCCACCATTATCACAACCCCCGAGATACACTTCGTTGTCAACAGGGCGAAAAATACAATCGTTTGGATTTGGCCCGGCATCATCACTTCCTTGACTTATCAAGATGTCAACATCAGGAACAGGGCTTCCATCTAGTCTTTCGATGTGTATGAACCGCGTTTTCATGTTAGGTGCAGGAAGGTCGATTCTAAAACTTTCATAGGGATAATCAAGATGATCTGGAGTATGACTCGCTACTAAGTGATCTCTTATATGAGGAGAAAGTTGAATGGTTTCAACGATGATCACACCATGTTCCCAAGCATCCCAATCAGCGGTGCCTTCCATGTCATATTGAATCACATCCCCTTCTTCAACATAATTGGCATTCTTCATATGACACCCTTCGGGCCCCGCTTGCCAAACCTCGTACCCTTTGATGAACTCAAACATAAAATTAACATCTGTCCAAGATGGTGAATGGTCTGTAGAGCTATTGTAGTACCATCCTAAAGTACCTCCACCGTCAACCATGAGAGCATTACCACCCTCATAGATGGCTTGTGAAATAAAATTTGTGCAATCTCCACCATCATAAGTAAAATCGTGGTAATCATCATCATTATACGGACGATTTGCAAACTCATGTGCATAGGCCACAGCACCATCTCGATAATATGCGTAGGTTGTTTCATCGTTAACTAGGTCGCAATCAGTTTCTCCGACGGGATCGTCCCCCGGTCCACCTGGCCCTGAACCCTGTGAACCCGCATAGAGTAACAATTCATCTGTGGAAACTCCTGTAGCCCGTAAAAAACCCCATAGGTAGTCCTCATAATAGTCAGAGACAATCTTCCATTCACCCTGTTCTTTGCCTAAGACAATTGTGTGCTCAAGGTTGCGCATTTTCGAGACAGTTGGATCTAACGGGTTATATTCTTTAAATTTCTCAAATATTACATCATGGCCCTCAATGACCGATACTGTCGCTACTCTCTCGGACGAGTCAATAGAAATGTCTTTGAAGTCGAGAAAAAATTCATAATCTTCATATCTTAGCCGGAACAATTCTGCGTATTTTAGTTGAACATGCAATTTGCCGGACTCTGCCTGCAGAAATGATTTTCCTTCTGTGGATTTGGCAATCATGTTCTTAAAACCATCCATCTGCAGCGAGTTGAAAGCGCTATAGCGAGTTTCAAAATAAGCAGTGATTACGCTCATTATCTCGCCTTCCTCTGCTGAAGTTACTGTCGGAGTTTCTGTGGGGGGGGTGAGTGAGTGTGGCAATTGGCGTGCTGGTTGGTGTGGTAGCGACAGTCCCCTGGGGGTTTATACCAAAGTTGTCTGCGAAGCCTGGTGTTGCCCCGGCTATAAGTACAGACGACAACGAGAGCATTATAACAATCCCTAAAAACAAACGTCTGGTTCTAAGCATCAGAGCCTCCCTTTCTTCGTTTTATAACGGGGCAGGCAGTATTGCCCATCCCCGCAATTGCATGTCCAGTAAGAGGACCGAGTCATGATCAAGAAGGAAATTTTTCCATTGTAGATGATTTCTAGGGTGTCTTATTCAAAAAGCAAAGCGAATCCTCCTAATATCCTTTACCCTGAAAAAGTTCTTCCATGGATGACCGTTTCGAAATGAAGGTCTTCTAGACAACTCTCCTACCGATGATCCACACAAGTTGGATACCTAGAAACCTCCGTATTCAGAGCACGATAAGTAAAACGGTCCAGGAATATAGTGTAATAATCCATTCTCACTTCTTTATCGGATGCGTTTAGCGAGGCCTTCTTAACGTTTTCCAAGACAAGGTTGTAGAAGGCGCACTGTGAACAATCCACTTGAGGGCTGGGTACAGGAATCTTTTCGAGTATTTCCATTCATTGAATCTCCTGTTTACAAATCAGATCACGACTGTTGAATGCTTCCCGAGTTTCCAGATATATTCCTATTAAATAAGACGAGAAAAGACATTTTTGGATACGGGTAATTCGGGAGTCCCTACTAGTCTTTCTTGTTCCATCATTCTTGGCCCAATGTAGAAAACCCGCTCTTCCTCAATTTTGACGAAAAAACATCAGCTGTACAATATTTTTAATCAGCACCCATAGTTAATTGGGCGGAGCAACTGACTTCGAATCCGATCTATGAGCGCAAATAGGTTTTATCGAGGTAATTACTGTCCATCCTCTTAATGGGATTGACAGTAATTTGTCCATCGTGAGCATAAAAGCTATACTTTCCGCAGCAATTGCACCATAACTTCACCAAAGAATAGCTACAAAATCAACTAGTTTGTCACCTCAATCCAAAATAACCTGGATTGAATTTTAAAAATTTGCTTACTTATATTCTCGTTTATGATCTACTCGATAACTAATACCATTACGAAAACAGTAGTATCTAATTGTCAATTTTAACGTCTTATTAAATAGGAAGTCAAATAAGGATAACGGTCATAACTAATCTCGCTTATGGTATTTATCTGTCTTTAGCGGGGAGTAACCCGTGTTTGAACATTAGAGGACAAGATTGGCCTTGCTGTGGATTCTAATGTTGCTTGTACACTGCGTTGACGTTTACTCTTCACATCGAGTACTCGGCAATCCTCGCCATGCTACTCGGTATCGAAGTGGGCATCAAGGAATTCAAGTATATGCTGTTGGAACTGATCAGGCACGGGAATCGAGCATTCATGGGATTTGGGATGAGGAGTGAGAATTTCAAACTTACTATATAATGAAAATAATTGCGACTTGACAGAGGCGGCAAGTGACTCGCGCGAATCGTTAACCTGTTCAAGAACCAATTAAAGGAGATATCCGTAATATGAAGAATAAAATCTGTCTTTGCTTACTTACATTCTTTTCGTTATGTATCGGCGTAATTTTTATATCAGGGTGCTCCCCTTCGGAAAGTGCTGTTCAAACTGCTATAGCTGAAACAGATGCAGCAAAGCCAACATTTACGCCATCTCCAACATCCCCTCCGCCCACAAATACGCCATCTCCAACACCCATTCCGCCCACAACAAGTACACCTGATTTGGTTGGATCCAACCTTCTGACCCGCTACGGCTGGACGATAAATCAGCAAATTTCGAGCCACACAGTCACACTTCCAAATAGCTTTCAGCACTCTCCAGGTGATTTTCCCAATGCAATTTATTGGGCCTACAATAACGAGTTCAACAAGGCTATTGGACTGGATCTTGCCCCGTATCTTGGTCAGACGGTCCAGGCCTCCCTGTATTTGCTAGATGAACCCTTGCCCGAAGAGTTTCGCCAGAGTGTAAAAGCTAAAGCCGTCGTCATTGAATTTGAAAACAAAATCATTGGGGCATGGATTGATCAAGGGCGCCACGCCGGATTTGCCTGTTCTTTAGATAGAAGAAACTTTGATGAAATCGTCAATCAGGACTGGAATGAATGGCTTGTATCAGAGGGCGTTGTTGATTTGTCGAATGAATTGGACTTAGAATTGTCCACTAAAACGCCCGAAGAAATCATCGAGTTGTATTACAGAGCCATGAACGATGGCGATTATCAATTACTCTATGCTGTAATATCGCGCAGGAATCTTGCCCGTCGTTTATTTATCAATAAAGACGATCTGGCTTTGTTTAATCATCAGGAAGATGAAGTAATTACTAGGTGGGTTGATAATCTTGAAAGTGTTAGATTGCTAAGTATTCTAGATATTCACGGTCGCTGCCTTCCTCTTTATCAAGCTAGGGTTCATTTCAAATATGTGGATCCAGAATTACCGACTATTCCTGAAGAAGAGAGGTTGTGTTTTGTTGTTCTAAATGAAGAAATCGAAGGTCTAGGTTGGCGAATTGAAGAAGTCAATACTGCGCCTGGCGTTTCTGATTATCTCTGTCCGCCCTAATCATTCCCATGCAAAGGCCTGAAATGTCAAGTAGGTTTCTAGAGAATTTCAGCGTCGACGAAGGTCGACGCCCGTCCTGAGCGAAGGCGAAGGACCCTAGCTGCGATTTTAATCGCTTCATATTGGTGGTTGTCCATCAATGACAGATCAAGATCGGAACATCCGACCGGCGCAGCAGTGTATCCAGGGTGCTCCCGAACAGCACTTCCATCACTGGCTGGTAACCGTAGCCACCCACGATTAGGAAATCACAGCCATGGGAATTCTTGTTCTCAAGAATGACCTCGCCTGGAGATCCAATTTCACGGATAAAACTTGCTTCAATTTTTCGGGCATCCAGGTATTCCCGGGCCTTGTCGAGGGGATTAGTCCGGGCAGCGCTGTCCTCCGGAGCCGTTACAACTGTCAGCTGGACCCCCCATTTTTCCGCCAGGTAAGCCGCCAGGTAAAGGGCTTCGGTGGCTTTGGGACTGCCGTCATAGGCTAGCAGTCCGTGTTTCATATCTGAAGTAGCTGGCACAGCCAGCAGGGGGCGGGGACAGCTCTGCACCAGGTAGCGGATGCCTGATCGTAACCTGGCAGCCGGCCGGTCATCGGGAGGGTGCTCCAGACTGAAAATCAGCAGATCATTCCAGAGAGCTCGCTTGGTGAGTGTATCCAGCACCTCTCCCTCTTCTATATACAGTTTTGCGCTCAGGTTTTGCTCCAGGTTTCTTTTTCGAAACTCTGATTTAATCTCCTGGTGGATCGAAGCATCCCTGCTGACGTGTAACGTTGCAATGCTGCTGCCTTCAATTTCCGCAATTGTGAAAGCCTGCTCCAAGGCTTTCCAGCCGCTATCTTCTCCGTTAAGCGCAACCAGGACAGCTGAAAAGATTTGGCCTTCCTTTCTAGGCATAAGATGGACTCTGCGCCAATCCCCAATACCGAGCGGCTGGACAGCACCCTGGGGAAAGAGATACTTCTTTGTCCTCCTCCAGCGGTGAACCAGGCGATTGCCGTAGGCTGCTGCAAAGCTGTCCACAGCCGCGGAAGGTTTAATTTCCCAACCGTACTGGCGGCTGAGTTCTTGTTGATATTGGGTCAGCCAGAGATAGAGATCTGTTGGAGTGCGCTCCGGAAAATCCCGCAACAAGCCTGACTGCGAGACGGTCTGCAGCACTGGCAGGTAAACCTCTTCCACCCAGTTTTCTGTGGCTTCTTGAAAAGAATAAGGATAATGATGCCAGATTTCGAGGTTGATCTGATGTTTGCTGATCTGCTCCCGAAGCTGCCGGTAGGCGCCAGGGATACTGGTGGCAAATTCCAGGTCCGGCCGCTGCACATTCATCCCCGTTTCCTTGCGGAAGCGGACCTGTCGGTGTTTGATGATTACATCCTCGAAATCGTCATCAGGGGTTAGAGGAACTGTGCTTTCAATCTTTGTAACATAAGCCGGTATTTGAGTCATACCGCGCTGTCTTGCGACCGACACTCTGTGATTACCATCAAGGACAAAATAGACCTGGTCGATTTGATAGACATCTATGGGGCTGATTTGCTGATCCATTTTCAGCTTCACTCTTTGCCAACGTCCCGGGTCAACTGCTTCACGGGGGAAGAACTTGCGGGTAAAGTCTCTCGGCCGGCTGACACTGCCCACAATTGAATCGAGGGGAATATCCACCAGTCCCAGCTTCTGGGATTGTTCATACCGGAGCTGGTCTTCTACCTGTTGGAACTGGATTAAATGTTTTGAGGAGCCGGTCAGTGTGCCCCAGATATTCTCCAGAGCCGCCCGGCGGCGGGCATCCCTGAAATCCTCAGCTGTATTAGCCAGAGAGGGGATGTAGGGTTTTTCTCTGGGAACGTGGTGACGCTGGCCAGGACGGATTATGCTTTTGCGGTGTCCGTAGGTATTGATGACCTTAGTTTGTCCTACTACAGTTTCTACCTTCTCATCTTCCCTGTAGACATGAATATGTCCGTGAAAGAAGTAGGCTGGTTGAAAGGTTTTAATCAACCAGCGGAAGGCTTTGAAACCTCCGTGGATGTTGCTATCTTTATCATGAATTCCAAAGGGAGGGCTGTGGGTGATCACCACATCGACATAACGCCCATAGACCAGCTTTTTCCACAGCAGCCTGGGGACCATGCCAAGAACGTAATGCCACATTTCATTCTGGGAATAAAGGAAGGGACCTTCCTTATAAGGCAATGATCCTTCAAAACCGACAAATATCAACTCATTCAACACTACAACTCGGTTGTGCAGGTCAATTGCCCCCCCGGGGACCGTAAAGGGGTCCGCTCTTGCCGTATTCTACCCGGGGATCGTGGTTCCCCCTCACAAAAAGGATTGGAACCTCATAGAGGTGAAATAATTTTTCGATATGGTAATAGGGCAGATCTCCGCAGGACAAGATCAGATCGATATCCTTAAATTCTTCATAGGTGTCTTTCTCAAGTAATTGAGAATCGATCCGATCGCTGATGGAGAGTACCTTTAAGGCGCGGCTGGGCATACCTTATCTTAATCGCTAATGCCATACTTTGGCAAGTTGTTCAGAGATACACGTAGAAAGATTTTGTAGTAATTTAACATCACCGGTCCGGGCATCCTCTGTGAGGTTTGACTCAATTCTCTCATGGATAATAAAAGTTGCTCCTGGAATCTCCTCTTTTGGATATATTCAATTTTTATTCATCAATTGTATGCTTCACGGGTTGATTTGTCGGTCATTGTTGGGGCGGTCAGCGGTTCCCAGTCCGGATCATCCCAGGTTCCCAAACGGGTGTGCATGTCAAGATATTTCTGGGGGATAGGGTGCGTTCCCACCACGACTTTTACATCGTACCGGGCTTCAAGAAAGTCTTTGAAGGTATCAATGTAGGGGCAAGGCGGATACCCGACGACGAGGCCAGTAGCCAGGTGGATGACCTGGGCACCATTCTTGACCATTTCATCGCCAGCGTATTCAATGTTTCCGCCGGGACATCCATCACAAGTTGTGTAGCCAACCAATTCCACTTCCTGGTCAGAATAAATACTGAATGCACCTTCTCTGTTTTTCAGCGATCGAAAACATTTCCCGCCTGCGCAGCGGCGATAGCGGTCACAAATAATTATCCCAATCTTTGTACTCATTTATCCTCCTATAAGGTGATTACTGAGATACCCAGCGGCGAGCCACAATTGTGCCAACCGCGATAAAAGCTGAAGCAATAATGAAGAGGGTTGTATACGAGCCATGTTGTAAAAAAACGCCGGCAATCAAAGTAAGGAAGGCTAACGGTAAGATCAAAACTGCATTTAATCCTGCGTAGGTGGGGCGTTCAGCAGCAGGTGCCAACTCAAGCAGTGCGCTTTGAAATCCAACTTTTCGGCCGGTAAAAGTCGCTCCAGCCAGGAAAAATACCAGCAATAGAGCCGGCCAACCTAGGGGAGCCAAAGCAATTGCCAAGAGGGGAGTCATTGTTGAAATCGATCCGCACACAACCAGCATTTGGCGGCTGCCAGTCCGGTCAACCAGGCGTGCCCAAAGTAAATTTGCCAACACGCCGCCCAAAATCTGAGCTAGCAAGAACCAGCCAATTGCATCTGGGGGAGCACTGAGCTTTTCTCGAGCGAAAACCACATAAAAAGGAAGTGCCATCAGACTGAAACCAGTCAACAGTTCAATTATGATTAATACTTTTAATTTTTTGCTTGTGTCCCTGATTTTCTGCCAATAATTTTCCCAGGAAAGGCTGGGTATTTCTCCTTTGGAAGTGACTGGCTCTTTCATAATCCAGAAGCCCAGGGAGGCGATTCCTAATCCAAGGGCGGCTAATCCAAATAACAGAGCATAGTTATTGGGGTATGCAATATGTGCCAGAATTTGACGAGCTCCCAATGCCGCGCCCACTGCAAGCGGCCCGGCAAGGGCTTCCTTACCTCCAAAAAATGCTCCCCGGCGTTTTGCAGGGATGACCTTGCCAATAATATCTGTATAGGGAATGTTGCCCAGCCCGCCGCCAGCATAAAAGATAGCCAGCATTGCCACCAGCGTCCAGGCCAGTATCGTTGGTTGTTTATCGCCAATCCAATAGATCAAAAAAGCTAATATTCCCCAACTGCCGACTCTCAAATAAATGGCGGTAAGTAGATAAGGCATCTTGCGTGGGCGATGCTCGATCCAGCGGGCTACAAAAAGCTGGGGTAGGGCAGCTGCTACCATCAGCACAGTGGAAAGCCCACCTACCCAGATGGTCGATCCAGTCAGGTCAGCTACAAAAGCAGATATCACTGTAGTCGGTTGAGTCAGCGAGACACCAAGGGCTAAAAACGCCCCATGCCATAATCCGCCGATAAAGTTTCGTCGTTGTTCTAACGGAGTGATGTCCGTATTGGTGTTTTCTATGTTCTGCATTTATTCCTTAATGTATTTCTTAAAACAAGTTTAACCAGGTTATGCTAGCTTGTGGCGGCTGGTTACAGTTTTTTAGTCCACACAAACCGATGCGGACATGTTCACTCCTGTTTGTTTTGTTCTATTGCCAGCTTAACACGGTCTGGTTTATAAGGAAGTTCTCTTATCCAGATACCGATTGCATCATGAACTGCGCTGGCGATGGCTGGCGCAACCCCATCGATTGAAATTTCAGAGACCGATTTGGCCCCATAAGGACCGCTTGGCTCGTCGGTTTGGACAAAGACCACATCCATTGCTGGCATCTCGGCAGCGCGAGGAATTTTATATTGTCTTAAATTTGGATTGAGAGGTTGACCCTCTTGGTCAAAGAGCATCTCTTCGTCCAGCGTAAAACCTAAAGCTTGAGCCATTCCTCCTTCCACTTGACCAGTCGCTGTGGCAGGATTAATTACTCGACCACAATCCACAACCATCAATAATCGATCTACGCTGATTTTCCCGGTTTTTGTATCTACAACTATCTCGGCGAATTGAGCAGCGGTTGGCGGTGGACTGAGAGGACTCTTATGAGATTCTGTGGCAATGATTTGATGCTGATCTTGTTGGTGCAAACTGCTTAAGGCTATTTCAGCAAAAGAAAAAATCCGTCCATCCGGGGATCTTACCTGCCGATTTTCAAGTTTAAGTTCCTTTGAATTTGGATAATCAAACATTAGTGCTGCATGATCTAAAATTTGTTCTTTAACTTTCAACGCCGCTTTTTGAACTGCACCTCCGCTTATATAGGTAGTACTGCTGGCATAAGCTCCCTTGTCAAATGGTGTGAAATCAGTATCTGAAGAGTAAACAATTAGGTCATCTAACGGGATTTTCAACACTTCAGCGGCGATTTGTGCCAGGATAGTGTCTGAACCAGTTCCCAGGTCAGTTGCACCCATCAGTAGATTAAAGGAACCATCATCATTCATCTTCAAGGTTGCTGCGGCCATATCCAGGTCAGCGATACCGCTGCCATGCATCACAACTGCCATACCAATCCCCTTGCGGTACCGGTCGTTTTGATTGTTGTGTTCTTTGCGTTTTGTATAAAAGTCGGTGGCCTGCAGACCAATATCTACACATTGGTCCAGTGCGCTTGTATACAGGATTTGTTCTTTTCCTTCCCGACCTTCTCCAAGCGCTTTGGAAAGGTGCATTGTTTCGCCAACCTTAAGCCAATTGTCACGCTTGAACTTAACCACATCCAATCCTAATTTCTCTGCTATCTCCTCCATTAACACTTCAATGCCAAATTGACACTGCATGGCTCCATAGCCCCGAAAAGCACCCGCAGGTGGAGTATTAGTGTAGGCAACATCGCTGACAAATTTGGAATTGGGTGGATTGTAAAGAGTTAACCCTTTAAATCCACCTACCATATTTACAGTTAAGGCGTGGGCGCCGTATGCGCCTGTATCACCGATTAAATACAAGCTCGCAGCGGTTATCTTGTTTTCTTTGACTCCGAGTTTGTAGTTAATAATATTTGCGTGGCGGCTGCGTGAACTGGTAAATTCCTGGGTGCGAGTATATTCCATCCGCACTGGACGGTTTGTTTCCAGGGTGAGAAGGGCACATAGATCTTCCAATATCAATTCTTGTTTATTGCCGAATCCACCGCCGATACGCGGCTTTATTACCCGGATTTTTTTCACAGGCAAACCGATTAATGGCGCAACCATTCGGCGGATATGAAACGGGACCTGTGTGCTGGTCCGGATGGTCAGCCTGTCATCCTCGTCCCAATATGTAATACAAACATGTGGTTCCAAATGAACTTGCTGCTGCTTTGGAGTTCGGTAACTCCCCTCAAATATATGATCGGCTTCTGTGAAAGAGGTCTCTAAATCTCCCACCTCGGCTTCGATGTGGTGTACGATATTTAGTTGAGCATTGTATATCCCTTCTGTATCTGCCTCATCGTGAATAACAGGTGCACCATCCTTCATAGCTATTTCCGGGTCTACAACAACGGGTAGAATTTCATAATCAACCTTAATTAAATCCAGAGCATGTTGGGCTATTTCAGGAGTTTCGGCGGCAACGATTGCTACCCGATCCCCCACATGACGTACTTTATTATCCAGGCTGACTTGATCATAGGGTAACGGCTGGGGGTAACTCTGTCCGCCTGAAGCATATTTAATGCGAGAAATATCTTTATGGGTTAGGACAGAGTGGACTCCGGGGAAAGCTCGTGCTTTACTGGTGTCAATGTTGCGAATTCGAGCGTGTGCATGAGGACTGGTTAACAAGCTGCCGTAGAGCATGCCATCCAAATGAAGATCGTCAGTGAAAACCGGCCGTCCCAAGGCTAATTTTTTAGCATCTACTTTAATTTCAGGTTTTCCAATAACTTGGGTTTTCTCCATCGAATCTGGTGTAAAAACGATAGGTGGCAATGGTTTCCTGCTTCCATCGCGCCGATAGAAAACTTCTGGAAGTTTGATAATTTCATCATGCTCGGGCAGTCTTAATTCAAAGGGGACGAATGATTCGACCTTATCCCCTCGTAAAACTGCCGCCGAACGATGAACCGCATCCACTACCCGTACATAACCTGTACAGCGGCAGAGCACATGGTTCATGGCTTTCCGTATCTCGTCATCTGTCGGGTTCGGATGCTCATCTAGCAGTGCTTTTGTCGAGAGAATCCGCGCAGGAGTACAATATCCGCACTGAATGGCACTTGAATCTATAAAGGCTTGCTGAATAGGATGTATTTCAGCGTTTTGTTTAAGACCTTCAAGTGTGGTTATCTCCGTCCCATTGGCGTCAACTGCTTTAATTTTACAACTAAGGATCGGTTTTCCATCCTGCAGGACTGTGCAAACGCCGCAGCTTCCATCATCACAACCGGATTTCACGCTGAAATAGGAATAATGCCTCAGCACAGTTAATAAACTATCCTCAACTCCCACTAATAATTTTCTGGGAATATTATTTATCGTTAGATTAATTTCCACTTTTGCTGTTTCCATAGTTTGTAATCTCTCCTTAAAATAGAAAGGATTAATTAAGGGGTTTTGCATCCCCGTTGAGCTCATCCAGCCATGAACTTAATTCTGCCTGACAGCTTGAACAAATTGATAAGTGATGTTTGATGACTGCCAGAAGACTCTCCAGGTTGCCCCCGCTAGTTAATAAACCAGCATCATAATCCAGCAGGGTAAAACATTCTTGACAAGAGAGTTTTACTGTTTCTTCTGAATCTGCGGTCAACAATAACAATTTCCACAGCGGATATTCGGTATTTGCCATCTTTACAGTCCAAATTATTCTTTAAGAAGCATTATCTCTAGCTGCTTTGTTGTCCAGATGGGGATAGGGAAGCGCACCTCCCAATTTCTCTAAAGCAGATAATAATGACTCGTTGGCAAGAACTATAGCGTCAGCAGCGGCAAGGATATCTGCAGATGTCTCAGCATCCTGCGTTGCCCAGTCGCGAAATTCATTCGCGTGTTCCCTGTTGTGAGCAATCCAGTGAGGAATCAATATCCTGAGTTTATCCTTCTCATTCATCTTTTTATTCCTCCCTTCCCATATTCTCCAAGATAAGTGTGTTTTTTATCAAGTCAATTTTCTGGATTGTGGCTTTGATCTCGCGGGGCTGTTCAAACATTGCCGCCAACCGCACTCCTTCGGGAGTTGGCTCCACCAACATTACATTCTCCATAATTTTTTCGTCATCCAGGTAAACAGTGATTTGGCACATTTTTTTACTCCATTAATTCTATTAGTTATAATTCCGACACCTGTGGAATAACTCGTTTGCGACTGTGATCGGCCACTTCTTTTACATCCATTAATACATTGGAGGAGAAAGGCACTTCGATTTCTTCGGAAACAAAATTTTCTCCTTCAATACGTTCAATTTGCATATAGAGCCGGAAGGGTGATTTGGTGCTGCGAGTCATAATTAGATTGTTGGCAGCAGCTTCCAGCTCTGCAATTTCCTCAGCTTTTGCGGTAGTGCTTGCAGAGAAGAGGTATGTCCGTTTTTGGTCTCCCCGGGCGGCAGTTTTCATCTTCTCAAGGATCCCTTTTTTGTATGTGGGAGAGAACAGCAACAAGTTTAATGCTGAAGCAAAGACCAAAACGCCGGGACCTTGATCCGGAACCATTTGGTAAGCTTGTTCTATAGCGGCATCCCATACGTCAGGCTTAACAACATTAGCTTTAAACCGATTCTCCACTGCCGGGGTCAAACCCTCTAAAGTGGGATCTAATTCGATAAAAGCAATACGATCCTGGTAATCATCCAAGTCCAATTGACTAACCTTTTTTAAACCAGCCACAATAAAACTATGATCGGGATATTGCAAGGACATAAAAACTACGCTGCCGCCTTGCCGCAGCCAGGAAGCGGTGATCACATTGCCAATCAGAGGTTTTCCAGAACCCCCGGGCCCGCTCAACAATGTTAAACTGGGAATTGGCAGCCCTTCTGGCAGCAGCCGGTCAAACCAATCTTGTTGGGTTGATATTCTATTCATTTATAAAACCTCTCCAATAAAGTTGTTCTTTTCCACTAAATTTTAGCTTTCTTTCTCATCCATCAGCATTTTCTTAAACCTGAGCTGCTTTGCTGTCTATTTTTCTTTCTTTTTATTGGTTGTGCTTATCTTCAGGATAATAAGAAGGTGAAGCACTCCAATAACGAATTCCGTTCCGCTCCACGACTTGCAGTTTGTCACTCTCTGCCAGAGTAGATAAAGTTTCCGTCACATCTCTTATTGTCAAATTTTTTAATGTCTCCACCAATTCTTTCTCACGCATAGGATGTCGAGTGACAATTCCCACAACCGCTTCTACTATTGATTTAGCTTCGCCAAGATCATAGGATCCGCTTGCAGGATGAATAACCCGGGCTGTATCACCTAATATATCTAAAGCACGCCTTAAACCGTCATCGCTGGGTGGCTTTACCCAGGTTTCTACCGGCGGCCGGGTTGGCTGCATAATATGTATTTCATCCGGTTTTATTCGTTGCAGCGCAGAAGCTATCTTGTTAAGCTGATCCTCAGTATCGTTTAAATCCTTCACTAACATGACCTCAACCCATAAGTTTCCTTGGTATTCCTCACTAAAGGAAATTAACCCATCCAAAAAACTCTCGAAAGAAAGCCCTGGGTAGGGGCGGTTGATGTGCTGATAAAGTTCAGGGGTTCCTGCGTCCAGAGAGGGAAGCACCGCATCAGCAGCTAACAATTCACGGCGTACTTCCGGCAAGTACAGCAAAGACCCATTGGTAATCACTGCTACCGGTAACCCGGTTATCTTCTTTACCTCTCGGAGAAGCCATCCAAGGCTGGCATGCAGCGTTGTCTCTCCAGAACCGACAAATGTGACCCAGTCGATCTCGCCTGGCTGGTGAGATAAGAGTGCATTTTTTGCTTCAGCTAGAATTTCATCTGCCGGGAAAAAATCCTTGCGTTCATTTACCATTGGTATAGAGCGACCCAGCTGGCAGTATACGCAGTTCCAATTACAGGTCTTTAATGGCACAGGATCAATTCCCAATGATTGCCCCAGTCGTCGAGTAGGAACTGGCCCAAATATGTAGTTCATCAGATTTCCTTACCCCAACTTCTAAATACCTCTGAAATCACAAAAGGGGGAAAATGTCCAAGCAGAGTGCTGATTGAACATTTCACCTTTCTGCCAGGGGAGATAATATGCTCCTTCATGATTCGTGTTCTCTCATTGCCTAATGCTGTTAGGACCCGTTTGTTTTCATTCTAATTCCTGGTCGTAGATTTTCAGCAGGTTGTTTATTTTTGTTGTCCCGGGAAAA
>Ga0255366_10084_pt1 | contig 15769 bp, 10 predicted proteins | sample ANMaggSeSYBR01C4_FD_182086 | JGI IMG/M metagenome (GOLD analysis project Ga0255366, IMG submission 182086) | Sediment cell enrichment communities from methane seep in Santa Monica Basin, California, United Staets - ANME aggregate JGI... | ecosystem: Environmental > Aquatic > Marine > Cold seeps >... | reverse complement strand
GAATCTTGAAAAAATCGAGGGCATGAAGTATATAGAAAAAACGTTGTCCGAACCGTGGCTTTGATTTTAAAATTTATCGAAATCAGGATACTGTTGTTTTCATTGTCACTATCTGGGGGCAAGGGAATTCGAGATCTTGGTGGATCTTCGAAGCAATGTAGTCGGGAGAAAGCTATTCAATATATTCCATTTTGGTGGATTTTTGGGTAATGTGGTCGGGGAAAAGGATTGGACTCTAGTAAGGTTGCTCCACCTTCCCCGCTTCCTGATGTTCCTCTCCCGTACCGTCCGAATCGAACGCTGTTCGACAGTCATTGAACAACAGTAAGGAGTTACAATAATAAGAGATTTTGATTAAGAGATGTGTTTAGAGAAGCAGAATGCCAAGGATGACAAACCGTTTACTTTGAATAAGCACATGCAATAACGACTAAATCAATGGGATCAACTTGTTGAGAATAGCAAAAGTTGATTTAAAAAAACAACGCTTTTTTGATTAGATCAATCTTATTATCAATTGACTTTTGTTTTAATCTTTATTCAATACAAGAAGATCATTTTAATCCTTTAGAAGGAGCAGCATTCTCTAACGTAGATCTGATAATGTGCACAGGTGAAAATGAAAGGCTATCTTATTTTCTGCCATGGCAGACTAACGAAAATGAATGTGCTGCATATTTTTGCGCACCTTTTTGGCCGGAATTTTGCAGGATCGATTTCTTAAGATCGATTTTCATCTATCAGGCGAGTCTGGCTGAGCAGAAAAAGAAAGAACATCGCCGAACAACTCATTTTGTAAAAGAGATCCATAAAGTAATCAATTATCATTGCTAATAATTCGGTTTAAATTATCGGATCGATCCTAGATAGAAAAAAGATAAATTGGAAAAAATCGAGCCGCAGTAAAAGCAAACAACTCTGACGGGATGGAGGAGCTACGGTCAATGTTTTAACGAGCTCATTTGTGTGCTCTTACGAATTCTTCAAATTGCTCATGGTATCTTGCTCTATCTACCAGTTCTGTAAAGAAATCATCCATATTATTTCACCTAAATTACTACAATTACTTCTGTATATATTAATGACTGTCACGTGAGGTGAAAGTATTCTGAATTTTTGTTCTGTGCTATAAAGCAAATTAAAGACTGTGAATCATCAAACATAATGTCACAACAATCTCCATGTCAATTGGGGTGTGGCACAACATTGCATGGAAACTTATATATAGAGTTCCATGTCAATAAAGGTATAAGATGCGATTGCGTGGAAATGCCGCCGATCAAACACTGAATGAAAAACAAAGGAGTCAATAATATGAACAACATATACAAGTACCTCAAATCTGCCACCACAGGTGAAGAAAAATCAGAAAATGAACATGATATGGAAGTATTCATGAAATCACAGGAACTGGCAGAAGAATTCGATATCAAATATGACGGAGAAAGTATTGTACCAATTGATACAAGCCTTGCAGACTCCGTATTTGAAGCTGCAGTCCAGTTAGTGACATCTGTGGGCATCTACTGCATTGACACAAAGAAAACCATAAAGATCGAAGAAGAGGATATTGTAAAATGCCTGAACACTTCTAAAACGCTTGAGATAGGAAGAAAGAATGAAAAGGTCACAGTTCCCTTCAGGTACATTATGGACTCCGAACCACCAGTCATAATCGGAGGGCCCATGGGAGGCACTGTTTCCGAGGAGAACTTCCTTGAAGTTCACGTGAGTTCTGCCATGGAGCCTATTGTACAGGGTATATATGCAGGTGCACTTGAAAAGATGGGAGGTAAAGGAATACGCGGCAAAACACCATTTGAGATGCTTGCCGCGCTGAAGGAAGCTAGGGAGGAAAGACTTGCAACAAAACTTGCAGGACGTGAAGGTCTTACTTTGATGGGACCCGGAACACCGACCATCTCACAAGCATATATGCTGGTTTCTTCCGATGAATTGTACTCCAGTGCAGATGTCCAGGAGGCCTACCAGTTGGATGAGCTTAAGACCGACTATGAGACATTCTATAAATCCATATTCCACCTTGAACACGGGAACAATTTCCTGAGCGGTCAGTGTCCGGTCTTTGGAGGACCAAGTATTGGCTCACCTGAAGGACTTGCTATCGTTGATGTTGCAGAGACTATCCAGTCAAAGATACTCACAGGTGCCAGTATACACATTTCCGGTGCAGTTCATGTGAATACTAATTCATCCTCAACAAAAGAGATCATGTGGGCATCCAACCTTTCCTCCATGGCAATTTCACGTAACATGCACCATCACATCGGAAGATATTACTGGAACCTTGCAGGCTGCTGCACTGACATGATGTTCTATGAGACCGCCGCACAGGCCATAGGAGATACTGTTTGTGGAAGGGACATGCTGATAGGGCCAGTGGGTGCCCGCGGAGCAGGTGCCGATCACTCCACAGGACTTGAATCCAGGTTCATGGGAGAAGTTGCACACATGGCAACCGACCTGTCACTTTTGGAAGCAGATGAGGCTGCCCGGAATATCTATAGGAAATATGAAAATCTGTTGGTACATGCTCCCGAAGGCAAACCTTTCAGCGAATGCTATAAAGTAAAATCAGAGTATGAAATGAAGCCTACAGATGAATACATGAAACTCTACAAGGAAGTATTCGCAGAAGTTAGAAAATACTGTGCTATCGAGTAATAGCAGTGGAATCAACATGAAAGATATTTTCGGAACAGATGGGATCCAGATATTTAAAAACAGGGCATCGCTTTCCCCAAGGCATCTTCCAGACAGGCTTGTTGGAAGAGAAAAGCAGGTAAAGGAGCTTGCTTCACTGATGAGACCTGTCCTCCACCAAGGAGAGCCTGCAAATGTACTGATATCCGGAATTAAAGGGACGGGGAAGACAACTATTGTGAGATTTATCCTGAAACAGCTGAGCGCGAACATTGAGAAGAAAGACCTTAAAGTTGTTCCGATCTTCATCAACTGTCGGAAGATCAGCACGACCAGCAAGATCATACTCGAGATGCTGACAAAGGTATCACCCGAAATAGAAATTCCAAGAACGGGACTCTCAATGGGAAAATATTACAGAGCATTATGGAAAACCCTGAACGAAAAGAGGAGCACAATAATTGTGGTCTTTGATGAAATCGAAGCTCTGAAAGACAAGAACATACTTTATGAACTCAGCCATACCCGCGAGAATATGAACATTGAAGATGACATATTCATAGGTATTATTGGAATTAGTGATGACATATTCTTTTACCCTAAGGCCGAGAATACTGTTCTTTCAGTACTCCAGTACAGGAACATAATATTTCCACCATATTGTGAGGGAGAGATTGAGCAGATACTGAATGACCGCTGTAATATTGCGTTTGTGGAAGATGTTGTGGACGAGGGAGTAGTACCACTATGTGCGGAGCTCTCCGGGGAGGAACATGATTGTGGAAGAGCTCTGAATTTGCTAGAAAAAGCAGGGGATATAGCAGACATCACGAATGAGGAAAAAATAACTAAAAAACATGTCTTACTTGCAAATGAAGAGATGGGAGAAAAGGACCTGTTAATCTCACTGGAAAAACTGCCGATCAACTCAAAACTTGTTCTGCTCAGCATCATTAGACTTAGCGTTGAGCTGAATGAGAAGATTACAACAGGCCAGATAGAAATGCTCTACAGGAAGTTCTGTGATCGCATAGGCATAAGCCCACTGGGGCGTACAAGTGTATCAGGGATCGTCTCTGAATTCGACATGATGGGGATTATTTCAGCGCCTGTGCGGAGCAGGGGAAGATATGGCAAGACACGTCTCGTATCACTCAGGAAGAACACAAAGAAGATGCAAGACATACTTTACAGGGACTACAGGCTTAAGGAACTGTGACATGAACGTAACTTAACTAACGGAGATTAACATGAAACTAAATCTTGGAATTGATGCAGGTGGTACATACACAGATGCGGTGATTGTGAGAAGCCCGGATAATTCCATAATTGCGTCCTATAAGGCACTGACAACTTATCCTGACCCACTGAATGGTATCCGGGAAGCACTTGATGGGATCGAACAAGAGATGCTTTCACAGGTTGATGCTGTGTCAGTATCTACTACACTCTCGACCAACACAATTCTGGAAGGTACGGGATTCCCAGTTGGACTGATCCTAGTAGGAGATTATTTTATCAGCGAAGACCTGCCCACGGAGCATTTCATACAGGTAAAGGGAGGACATGACCACAAGGGCGGTGAAGCAGAACCTCTGGATGAAAATGCAGTAAGGGAATTTGCCCAGAGTGCAAAGGAAAATGTTTCAGCTTTTGCAGTCTCATCTTATTTTAGCATCCGGAACCATGAACATGAATTGAGGGTCAAGGAGATTGTTAGGAATATCACAGGAATGCCAGTAGTGTGTGCACATGAGCTATCACAGGACCTCGGAGCATTTGAAAGAGCTGTGACAGCGTTCTTCAATGCACAATTGCTTCCTATAACCGAGAATTTCATGTCCAGTGTGGAATCCGAGATAAGGAGTCGTGGCATGGAAGCAAAGATATTCATGCTCAAATGTGACGGATCTGTGGTCGGAATCAAGAATGCGCTAGAAAGACCTATCGAATCCATATTCTCGGGCCCTGCAGGAAGTCTGATAGGCGCTGCATTCCTTTCAAAGAGAGACACCTGTGCAGTTATTGATGTCGGCGGAACAAGTACTGATGTGTCAGTTATAAGGGAAGGAGTACCGGAAATGAGTGAATCCGGTGCTGTTGTAGGCGGATGGAAGACAAGGGTCAAGGCCATAAGGATGGAAACCTCTGCACTCGGAGGTGACAGTGATATCTGGGTCGCTTCAGGAAAGGTTAACTTCGGACCACGAAGAGTCATACCTTTATGCAGGGCAGCAGCACAGTTCCCAAAATTCCTTGAGCAGCTTGCAACTAACCCAATGCCTTCCAAAGCACTAATGGGCAGAAACTTCCAGCCTACAAAGTTCTACATAAGAACAAAGTATGAGCCACTAGAATTAACTGATATAGAAACAGAAGTTCTCAATGCTATTCATGCTGAGCCAACCTCCCTAAAAGAAATGCGTTCGCGTATCAACAAATACCCAGCATCAAAACATCTGGATGCTCTCATGCAGAAAAGGCTGATACAACCCATCAGTTTCACACCTACAGATGCCCTCCATGTGCTCGGAGAATATACAAAATACAATGTTGAAGCTTCACGCCTTGGTGCACACCACCTCGCCCCCCTTTATAAAATGGATGCAGATGAATTTGCATTATATGTCAAGAAGGAGTTTGCCAAGAACATGGCAGCTGATCTTGTGTCATTCTTCCTCGTGGATATATCAAGAGAAGAGATACGCAAGATATTCGATGCAGAAGCACCGATTCAGTTCAAAGTGCATGTGCCAGTGGTGCTGATCGGCGGCCCTGTAGTAGCATATCTCGAGGAAATAAAGAAGCTTATCGATGCTGAGATCATCCTACCGGAATTCGCAAGTGTTGGTAATGCTGCAGGAGCATTGGCTGCAAAAGGAATCAGAAGGTTTGAGATATTGATACGCCCTGTTTCCATGGCCGCACCGGACTGGGAGTGCTATGTTTATTCCGAGAAAGGGAGGGAGAACTTCGATGAGTATGAGGATGCGCTGGACCATGCACTTCAGCTTGGCAAAGACACCATCTACGAGTACATGAAGGAAGCCGGTCTCGACCCGGGTTCAGTGAAGATTGACATCAAAAAAGACGAAGTGATTCTTGAAGGATCTGGTACACTAGTGGAGACTAAGATCGTTGTTCTGGGTGTTGCCGAACACATTGAAGAAGACGAATAAGAATTAAGAAAGCGAATGTTAGAAAGATGCATTTACATCCTCTTTTTCTTTGATTTTTTTTAGTCTATTGGGTTAGTCGTTTTTATCAAAAAAATAAAAGTAAGTGCATCATTGAATACCGCACTTAAATCTTTCTTTTGAATATGTTCTAAACCATACCGAGAACTACGATTGCGAGAAGTGAACTGAAACCTAGTAGTAAAGTAATTTTTAAAAGTTGCATTTTTCTGAGTTACCTATTACCCATAAAATTGGTGTGGGGGAGAGATTCAAACCCACGAAACCTTCGTTCTCGGATCTTAAGTCCGACTCCTTTGACCTGGCTGGACAAAACTCACATTTAGAGGATAAATATTGTTTAGTGCAGTAAGCTATACTCTGTAACTTGATACCTTGTAAACTCAAGTGAAAATAATATATTTAATTTACAATATGCCCAATTTTCCAGCCTTCTTCACATATGAACATTCATAATTTCATTTAGATTACTGGTATTTGGAGAAACATCTATTAACATATCAGGGAGAACAAACTGCTTTTATTGTGTTGCATTGCTCATAAATTTCGGCGTATAATATGATTTATCGTATCTGATTTATAGTGAAAGGTCATTAGTATGGTAATTCATGTATCACTATCCATAAAAGAAGTGGTACAGTAAAATATATTTACATTAATGCATTTTAGAGTACAAGAATAGCTTATATACTAACAAGCTTATCAAAAGCGTCATAAAGCGCTATACATATCATTTTGATATCTTTGGAAGGTGAATATATGTCATTAGAAACCCCCAGAACACATTATACATCCCAGGTCGACATTGAGCAGATCGGGGATGACAAAGTTACCGTCTGCGGATGGGTACACGAGGTAAGAGACCTTGGTGGTATCTGTTTCGTAGTCGTACGTGACCGTGAAGGCAGAGCCCAGATCACACTTGTAAAGAAGAAGATAGACAAAGAAATCTTCGATGCTGCAAGGAAACTGGTACGTGAGTCCATAGTAGCAGTCACAGGTACAGCAAAAGCGGAAGGTAAAGCACCTAATGGCTATGAGATCATCCCTGAGTCTATAGTCGTTCTCAATGAAGCTGAATCCCCATTGCCAATGGATACTACCGGCAAGGTGGATGCTGAACTTGACACACGTCTTGACTCAAGGTTCATGGACTTAAGACGCGAGAGGACTACTGCTATCTTCAAGATACGCCATGAGGTCCTCAGGGCTGTCAGGGATTTCCTTACAAAGGACGGTTTTATCGAGACATGCAGTCCAAAGGTAGTTGCAACAGCTACCGAAGGTGGTACATCTCTTTTCCCTATCACATACTTTGACAGGGAAGCATTCCTGAACCAGAGTCCTCAGCTCTTCAAGCAGATACTCATGTCAGGCGGACTTGACAAGGTATTCGAGATCGGTCCTATCTTCAGGGCAGAAGAGCACGATACCCGCAGACACCTTAATGAAGCTACATCCATCGATATTGAAGCAAGCTTCCTTGACCATTTCGATGTCATGGAGATCCTCGAGAACATGGTCGCTTACGTTTATGAGCAGGTCATTGAGAACGAAGCAGCTTCCCTTGAGGCACTCGATATTGAACTTAGTGTCCCAAAGACACCATTCATGAAAGTTCCATATGGCCAGGCTATTGACATCGTCAATGCTGAGAGCGAGGAAACGGTCGAATGGGGCGGAGACCTCGGAACAGTTGCAGAACATACTATCGGTGAGCATGTTTTCAAAGAGACTGGAGAATCCCACTACTTCATTACTGACTGGCCAACGGAGATCAAGCCGTTCTATGCAATGCCTTATGAGGACAACCCTCTCATCTCCAAGTCATTCGACATGATGCACAGGACAATGGAACTCTCATCCGGTGCACAGCGTATCCACCTTCATGATATGCTAAAAGCAAGGATCGAGTCACAGGGCCTTAATTCCGATGGCTTCGATTTCTACCTGCGTGCATTCAAATATGGTATGCCACCACACTCCGGCTGGGGTATTGGCTGCGAGCGTCTTGTTATGACAATGCTCGGTGTAGAGAATATCCGTGACACTGTTCTGTTCCCAAGGGACAGGAAGCGATTGTCTCCCTGATGTGGGGGACAATTCATTATTCTTTTTTAAAGGGGAATATCCATGAAAGAAAGAAATGCAAATGCATCAAGCTCTGAAAAGGAAGCTGCAGGCAAAGCTGCTGCAAGTCTTGTAGAAGATGGCATGATGATCGGTCTTGGTACCGGCTCAACAACTGCTTTCGCAATTGCAGAAGTTGGCAGACGTGTACGCGAAGAAGGATTGAATGTATTAGCTGTCGTCACCTCATATCAGGCTGAAATGCTTGCCATTGAAGCTGGAGTGCCACTGACAAGCCTTGCAGAGCATCCTGTTCTTGATCTTGCGATAGACGGTGCTGACCAGGTGGATGCAAAACTGAACGTCATCAAAGGCGGAGGAGCTGCACACACACGTGAAAAGGTCGTTGCACATTCAGCAAAACGCTTCATTGTGGTCGCAGATGAATCAAAGATGAGCGAAGAACTTAATCATTTTGTACCAATTGAAGTGCTTCCATATGCAAGGGAACTTGCAAAGAAGCAATTCATCGAGCTTGGTGGAAAACCACAGATACGCCTGGCTTCCCGCAAAGATGGTCCTGTTATCTCTGATAACGGCAATGTTATCTTTGATGTCGAATTTGGCATGATAGAAAATGCTGCTGAACTCTCACAGAAGCTATCAGCTTGTGTGGGTGTTGTAGAACATGGTATCTTCCTGAATACCGACGAGGTCTATGTTGGTATGAAAGACGGTTCAGTTAAGATGATCAAGTGATCGTCTTTTTATAAATTCCAATGTGTGGTTCCTGAAGACCGATCGGGAATCTGCATTATACTCTTTCTTTTTTTAGATATGCAGTTATAATTTGATTTGCATATTGGCAACAAAAAAAAGTTAGGAAAGGTTTTCATCTGTATTTTTGTGTCTCTTTAACACAAACTATGAAGACTTCTCCTTGTTGTTCTTGATCGAGAATTTATTGGTGTATAAGGGTGATCAAAACCTTTTAACACCTATTTCTTTCAATGATCCTTCCATCTTGAAGATCTCATCTATATTCTCGGCTAAAAGTATAACAGCAAAATCACCGGATAACGGCAATGTATCGCAGCTAAAAGGAAATACGGAATTTAATTTTTTGCCATCATAGAGTAGTGGCCCAATACGTTCAGTGAGCTCAAGAAATGAACATGCAGCTGTCTTGATCTTTATAAATTTCCAGTATGGAATGGGAGCTATCAATTTTTCAATATTATCTACGATCATGCTCACATAGGAGGAACCATTAAAACGAGCATTATTTTCAACAGGAAATATGCCATCATCTGATACGATATAATCGATGCCGACTACACCCCGATATCCGAATTCAGCCATATTAGTTACAATTTGTGCAGATGTTTTTACAATGTAATTTGAAATTTCCGGGGAGGGATCATCTCCTTTGAGTGTACCAATGTGTACCATACCTCTTTCGCATATTTGATCCCGTATACCAAGAGAGTTTATATTGCCTTCTCTGCTGATCACCCACTGATCATTCGGAGAAGATGAGACATTCAGAAAAGGCTCAATGAGAACAGATCTTTCACCGCTAACTGCAATTTCATGATATATTTCAGAAATATCATTGCCTTTAGTTTTGTACAACGACATATCGGCTTCACCCAAAGTTCCGCGAATAATAACAGTTTCGCAGGTTGACAGATATCCGTTTATGATGTTTTTCATATCTGTACAATTTTCATTGTCTTCAGGATTCATTTCAAATGAACTGCCTTCAACAACAGCTATGTCCAATTGTTTACATACGGTCTTAAAAGTGGACTTATCATTATATTTTAGGGTTTCAGTTTCAGTTGCTCCAAAAAGATCAGCATCAAGAACTTTTGCAGCTTCAGTTTCCATACTCCCTGAAAACCATGGTACATATACAGGTTTTTTCCCGCTCTGCCTGATATATCTTTTAACTGGTTCTGGATCATTAATGATGAGTTCCGAGAGTGACATTTCTCCTGAGTGAGCACTATATTCTACGATATGATCCGATCCAAGACCATGAGAGCGCAACCATTTATGGTACTCGTGATCCAGCTTTCCACGTAGAACAACTACATCATCATGGCGCGCTATCGGAAGCGCTCTATCGCATTTTGAATTAACGGATGCATCACGGCGTGGGAACTGTGAAAAACGATCTGCTCCGTAAATTATTAACTCATTGTCATTTTTTGAGATGCATTTTCTGAGTGATTGATATTTATACATTAATTCTTCCATTTTTTAGATAAGTAGTTTTTATAATTCGTCAGCAAGAAGACCACTATTTTTAAACTCCCATTAAATAATAGATTTAATGGGAGTTTCATTTCATGGAAAACATCCAGATCGATCTGGATGTCTTGCAGTGTAACTGTAAGATGAAACAGGTGGTAGCACTGTTACTTGTTTCACAGCATCCAGCTATAGATGACTGTTAACACCAAGGAATAAACCAAGAGAGCAGAAAACCAACTGCCGGAAAATTTGGGCGTTCGGATTGGTGCTACATTAAAGACAGCTAGGATCATAAACAGTGCATGTATAACGACTAAAAAGGTCGGCTGGCTGAAAAAACTGTTAAACAGGAAGACAAAAGCAAGAATTAGGACATTGTTGTCAAGTGCCAATCCCATGTATGTCGAATCATCGACCAGGCCGAAAACATTGAAATAACTCAACCGTATCGCACTGACGGCGACGATCACGAACGCTCCGGGTAGGAACCATGGACTGAATTCTCCATAGCTCAAGAGAAATACAGCGGGGCAAATGCCAAAACTTACTATGTCTATCAAGGAGTCAAGCTGTCCCCCGAAAGCTCGATATTCATCAGTTCGCCCCTTCATCCGGCGAGCAATGAGTCCGTCTCCCCAGTCAAAAACAACTGCCCAGATCATTCCAATTATAGCAATTGGTAAATTGCCTAATATGGCATAGTATATACTAAGGACTGCACACAACAGTCCTGCAAGCGAACAGATATTTGGAAGATCACGGGCGAAAGCAAGCATTCCTGTCTGATGTGATCGTTGATTCTCTGGACCGTTCATCAGGCTACTTCCACTTTTTTCAAGTTGATGATATCTACCAATGCTTCAACCAATTTGCAATTTTCGGATTCAGTGCGGCTGGCAATACGAACATAACGGCTAGAGTCCGGTAGAGTCTTGTCCTGGCAGTGTTTTATGTACATGTTATGCTCAATGAACAATCTACGTGTGAGCTCAGGACCACTCTGTGCGTGATCTGGCAGGCGGCAGAAAATAAAGTTTGCATCGGGTTTGTAAACCGTCATTCCCGGGATAGCACACAGTTTTTCATACAGATTATCCCTGTCGATACGTACCTGCTTACAACTTTCGACAAATTCCTGTCTGTAATCGGGCAATATCCGCAGAAACTCTTCGGCAAATCCGTTGATATTCCATATATGTACCCCTTCCCTCACAGATTCAGCAAATGCTAAATTTGCAGTCAGCATATAACCGATCCGGATCCCGCAGATACCATAGGCTTTGCTCATGCTTTTAAGGATCGCTATATTTGGATAACGTTCGAGTTCATTCTCTAGGGTTGTCTGTTCCGGGTCATGTACAAAATCCAGGAAGGATTCATCGATGATCAACATACAGTCATGGCTTGCAAGTTTTTGTGCAAGAGATATCAGATCGGACTTGGGAACCAGAAGAGATGTTGGATTATTAGGTGTTACCACGACAGCAACATCTGCTTTGACCCTGATCGCTTCAGCAGCAAACTTGTCCACATCCAGTTGAAAAGATGGATACTCAAGAGGAAATTCAACTACTTGGTCTGCGGGTGCTGCATTCGCATATTCATTAAAAGATGGCACTGGAACGATCAGCTTGTTGGATATGTGGCCGGAGATGATCTTGATAAGTTCGGCAGCACCATTTCCCACAACGATCCTTTCAGCAGGTTGGTGGATCACATCCCCTATAAGACCGGCAAGTGCATCCTGTGCGATCGGATAGTTAAGGACAATGTCGTGGATTTGATCTTTAAGGGTTGTAAAAACTGCCTCTGGCGGGAAATACAGATTGTAAAGATAAGCATGATCAATAAAGTCATGGCGATAGTAACCACCATGCTGTCCGGATACGAATTCGTATTTTTCAGTTTGAGTCTTGTAATTATGTTGCATCAGGTATTATTTCCCTTAAATGATTTTGATGTGGCACTTCATTTTTTAAAGCTTTAACCTCATGAATTGGCTTTAATTTTAAAGAGTTGGACTGAGGTAATGGCTTTAAACCGGAAAGTGAACGAACGGTCCTCTCCTTCAACCCGCACTTTGATTGTTGGAAAAACTGCCTTGATCTCCCAGAGGTATGCGGTTTGGTGTCGTAAGGAATTATTGTTTCGTATTTGTCCGCCTAAAATAGTGTCTCAGCCTTTGCCAGATCTGCAATTGTATCGATCTCATACCATCGTTTGCTGTCAAATGAGACTGTTTTAAGATCGAGACTATCATCAGCCACCATTTCTGCAAATACGGTTTCATAATAGTCGTTCACTCTGCCAGCTGAAATGTACTTATCTAGTCTTTCTGTAATACGATGCCATGAAGAGAGCGAAAAACTGTAAATGTTAACAGTCTTGTATCTGATCTCATCAAGAGCTTCTGCAATTCCGGTATGGAATTTCTTAACATTTAGGGAGCTATTGACTGTGACAGTGGAACCATTCAGCCACGGTTCCATGCGTGCAACGGCAATTCTATCAGGAGAACACATTTCATCCAGAAGGGATCCATCAAAAACAAGATCACTTTCAATAAGTAAGAACGGCTCATTAATAATATCACGTGCCATCCAGAGTGAATAGATGTTATTGGTGGTCGCATAAAGGGGGCTTGTAATAAAATCAATTTCCATGCCGCAAGCCCGCGTTTCTAAAAAGTCACGAATGCATTTTTCCTGGTATCCTGTGACCACAACAAGACGTTTGAACCCTTGCTTTTTCAAATTGATGACAAGTCGTTCAAGAATAGACGCCTCATGAACCATTGTGAGACATTTCGGTGAGTTTTGTGTCAGAGGATAAAGACGGCTGCCCTTACCGGCTGCCAATAGTAATGCTGTAGTTATGGCTCCATTACCACGATCACTGTGGTCTGAGTTCATTGTAAATCCGAGTGTTTTTCTTCCATCCTATATAAAGGAGTTGTTACTACTTAAGGGGGGTGGTGTTAACATCGGCCAATTTTGGTTCAAAAATTAGATATATTCGAATGTGCGAATGACTTATTTTATCTATATATTACCAGTTTTAAGTGAACTACCACCCATTAAAATAGGTGGCTTCCTGCTTCATAGCCCAGACCAACGTCCGTGACTCCACAGGCTCTCTCCGTAGTCCCTACGGTGCATAGATTTAGAATATTAATAGCGGCATTGACATCCCTGTCAAGCTCAAGTCCACACTCAGGACATTTGTGTATCCTGACCGATAGAGCTTTCCTGACGATGTTCCCACAATTGCTGCATTTTTGTGATGTGTTGTATGGGTTAACCAATTCGACATACTTGCCAGCCTCTTCCGCTTTGCTTTTTGCCATCTGGATCAGTTGACCCCATGCAACATCATGTATTGATTTTGTAAGGTAATGATTTTTGACCATGCTCTTGATATTCAGATCCTCGAACACCATCCAGTCAAACCTGTCGACAAGAGCCCTGCTCAACTTATGGTTAAAATCAAGTATCTGGTTACGTATCTTCCTATGGATTTTGACAACTTTGAGTTTTTGTTTAAGGCGGTTCGCTGAACCTTTCTTCTTCTTGCTAAGTCTCTTTTGTTGAACTGTAAGGGATATCTCAGACTTGCGATAATATGTAGGAGAATTGAATTGTTCCCCATTGCTCAACGAGACACATGAGTTAAGCCCAACATCGACCCCTATGTATGTAGCTGGATCTATCTTTTCAGGATTTGACCCCATGTCAACAGAGAATACTGCATACCATTGATCACCTTCACGTTTGATGGAACAGGTCTTGATCTTGCCTTCTATCTCTCGGTGTTGCTTGATCTTTATCTTTCCGATCTTGGAAAGTTTTAGTTTATTCCTTTCTATTTTGAAACCCGATTGAGGATATGTAAAACTGTTGTACCTGTCCTTTCCCTTGAACCTTGGATATCCTGATGTTTCACCTGATGTGCACCTTCTGAAAAAAGCATCAAAGGATTTTCCAAGTCTTCTGAGTACATCCTGTTTGACCTGTGAGAATACTTCGGTCCTACATTCGATATACTTCACCTGAGTTATCTGGTCAAATGTCGTTAAACCTTGATTACATCGGTCATACGCATTCCTTCTGTCCGCAAGAAACTCGTTATAGATGTATCTGCACACATCCAGAGTTTTGACCAGAACCCCCTCCTGTTCCTTGGTCGGGTACAGACGGAATTTGTAGGATTTCCGCATATTACAACATACGTTTTAATACTACTAATATATATCAGAAACAAGAATAAACAACTATTTGCGCAATTCATCCACTCATTGAAATGGGTGGTCTTCTTGCTTATTCAATTATAAATTATTCCAGACCCTCACCACGATCCCCCCATCCCGGAAATTACGAATACTAAAATTAGATGTGAACTTTTATCTCACAGGTGTTTTCAGCAAGTTGTTGATGTCAAATTCGGGTTAAAAAAAATATGAGAAGATCAGCTATCTCCTCTTATCGGACAGGCACACATTTCCAGTAATGCTTCCTCGCTTGTATGAGAGCCACGTCCTATCAGAATATCGCCTTCCTGAACCTTTGTTTTGGCACTTGGGCTATATACCCAACGTTCAGCACGTTTGACTGCCATGATATGGACCCCGGTCTCGGTGCCCAGCTTCAGTTCGCGGTATGACTTTCCAATGATGGGTGAACAGCCTTCGACCCGAAGCTTTGTTATCACTTCATCGGATTCACGCACAGCGATGGTGATGACGGGGTGAAGGTCTATATCTCGAAGGACCGTATCTGCGATCCCGTAAGCAGCATCGGAAATGGACTCGGATGCATTTGCAAGATGTAACAGCCCTCTCAGCTCGTTGACATCGGAAACATGTTTAGCTGTTTCAAGTACCCAATGCTGGAGATCGTATTTCATCTCATCCATCTCTCGCTCAAGGGCTTTCACTTCCTCAGCGATATCAGTATTGTCAAAGAGCAATGCAGAATAAGCAAGGCCCACAGCAAGTTCTGCTGTGTTCTTCATGTCAACAATGATATCGACCGCTTTATCTAGATCGTTCAACGCCTTCTCATGCTCAACCTTTCGAGGAACGTATTTTTGTGTAGTAGCAAGTTCAACAAGCAGAGGCACACCCTCATCATGTCCTCTTGCAAAGATCACATCAGCAGCACGAATACGGGTATCGTGGTGCGGGTCATATACCCAGTCGGTGTGTCTTCGAATAGCGATTATCCACATACCGGTCTCGACCTCAAGCTCGAGGTCACCAAGTGTGGTACCCACCATATCAGAATTTTCATTGATCGTAACACGTACAATGGTCTCTTCGGCTTCCCTGAGAGCTAATTTAAGCTCTAGTGGAATTCCCATATCCATCTCGATTATTTTTGCAATATCTCCGGCGGCGTTTGCAATATTCTCTGCAGAAGCTGCTACCTGAAGGACACCTACCATATCTTCGGCTTCCTCTATCCTGCGAGTACTCAGCATAGCTGCCATTTTCATATGATAGTGGAGTGTATCCATCTTCTCTTCAAGATCGAGAACTTCCCCTGAAATATCCTCATCGTCATAGACCATTGCGGAAT
>Ga0255366_10083_pt1 | contig 15804 bp, 13 predicted proteins | sample ANMaggSeSYBR01C4_FD_182086 | JGI IMG/M metagenome (GOLD analysis project Ga0255366, IMG submission 182086) | Sediment cell enrichment communities from methane seep in Santa Monica Basin, California, United Staets - ANME aggregate JGI... | ecosystem: Environmental > Aquatic > Marine > Cold seeps >... | reverse complement strand
CAGTCTTGGGCGGCTGTGGACCCATTACACACATATATGGGGGTTTTCCGAGCAATTGAAAATGGCTTTTTTTTAAAAAAATCGGTTTACAGCATAACGTATAATTATTAGACACTTCGCCCTGACTCACCAACTTGGAGCGTAGAACACCGGAGGGCGAGCCGGCATTAGTAGCACCAAAGACGTCGGGATGACCAAACATAATGAAGGCGTCTTTAGCACGGGATACAGCCACATTGAGCATATTGGGACCATTGTCATAGAATTTGCCGACACTCCGATCATTTTCACCGTAAACGCTGGAAAAGGAAAACGCAAATTTGCAAGCGTTCGTAATGCCAGTAGGATGTTTTTTTCTATGCTTTTTATCAAATAATTTGACAAAAAGCATAGCACTTTGTAATTTGTCTTTGACAAAAAGCAGACAACCTTATCAGGAATACGAACATAAGTAAGTATCGCAGAAACACAGACACAGGCAAAATGAATATCTCGGAAATTCTTGAACTAAACGAACGGGCAAGGGAGAATGGTAAAAACTTCCCCAGGACTCGACAACTTTTCAGCCAGATCCAATCGGACCCGGGAAGGCACTTCATCGGCATCGTCGGGCCTCGTGGAGTAGGTAAAACCGTAATACTTACACAACTTGCCCTGACCGAGCCCGACGCATTTTACCTTTCCGCCGATACGCTGGCAGGGGCAGATCTCTTCCAGATAGCCAGAATACTTTCGGAGCAGTACAAGATACGCATTCTATTGATAGATGAAATCCATTTTTGCAAAACCTATGCAAAAGATTTAAAAAAAATATACGATTTTCTCAATCTCCGGGTGGTATTTACCAGCTCTGTTTCCCTGTCTCTTTTTGACTCTGCCTATGATCTTTCCCGCAGGATAGTGCTTCGACATCTGTATCCTTTTTCATTCAGAGAATACCTGCTGTTTACTATGCATATTAAAATTCCGGAACTTACCCTGAATGATATTATTGCAGGGCAGTGGACAACAGATCATATGAGATACAACTATTTATTTGACGAATATTTGCAGGGCAGGCTCTTCCCATTTTCTCTGGAAGAACCGGATTGTATACCTCTTCTCCGCAATATATGTTCAAAGGTCATACGCAGAGACATACCAATGGTTTCCAATCTTCGATTCGATGATATTGAAAAAATCGAAAGCACCTTGGAATTCATTGGAAAATCAGAGGTTGACGGGATCAATTTTTCATCAATTTCCCGAAATCTTGGCATAACAAAATACAAGGCTGCTCTGTACGTCAAGCTTCTTGCACAGGCCTTTATCCTAAATCCTGTTTACCCAAAAGGAACAAACGTGCTCAAAGAACCCAAAATTTTGATGTTTCTTCCATTCCGTCTTCTCTATCGCGATTGGTCAGAATGCGTCGGTCCCATCAGGGAAGATTTTTTTGCTGAAATGATATTAATGAAAGGCCACCGGTTTCATTATTTAAAAACCAAGCGAGGAGCGAAAACTCCTGACTTTTTGGTAGAATTGCCAGATGAAAGCGTAGTTGTCGAGATAGGAGGCAAGGGAAAAGGCAGAGAGCAATTTAAGGGGATCAAAGTGGAGAAAAAACTGATTCTCTCCCATTCTCACGAGGTGAGAAGTAACAAGAAACCGCTTTCGCTCCTGGGCTTTACTGTATAGCAGCCCATTGGTTGCTTTGAATCAAAGAACCAACTCTTCCCTGGATTGCGGAAAAGGGTTGTCAAACAATGCAATGTAGATGGTTATACAAGTTGTACCTGGAGGTAATTTTGTTATGGATTCGTAACAAAATGGGTTAGCTACTCATAACAAAATGCCTCTGATCTGCGCTGTTGTTTGATGGCTGATTTTTATATAACTTGTTGTTATAGCTGAATTTACAGCAGTTGTTTAGATCTTGGCACTATAATTGCATAAAGATTTGGTAAGCTAAAAAATAATAAAGAAAGGAGGTGATAATAAAAATGACAATAAATGAACTCATAAAATCTGCTATTAAAGATAAGGCACTGAGGGGCAGACTTCTTAATGATCCAATCCGAATTTGTAAGGATCTCGGCATCATCATTAATGAGTCTGCCTTCAGCAATCTTGATTTGCCACTTTTTACCGATGCAACAGTTATGCAGGGCGGATATCGACCATAAAAATTCAGCGCCGAAAAAGAAAAGAATGGAAAGTACAGCCGTTAAACACTCTATTTGAAGAAATTTCAATCATGAAGTCACATAAAAAAGACCATCCACTGCTGACAATAAGAGGGTTGAAAACAGAATTTAGGCTTCAAGATAATAAGGTGCTTCGAGCGGTTGATGGTGTAGACCTAAGCATAAGGGCGGGTGAGATCCACGGTTTAGTTGGGGAATCGGGATGTGGAAAAACGGTGGCTGCGCTTTCCGTATTAAGATTAATCAGATGGCCTGGCTACATTTCGGACGGTCAGGTTGTTTGGCAAAGTGAAGACTTGCTAAAGTTGAAAAAAAAGGAAATGCAAAAAATTAGAGGCAAAGAGATATCAATGATTTTTCAAGAACCCATGACTTCATTAAATCCAGTCTTCACTATTGGTACTCAGTTAGCGGATGTAATGAGACTGCACGATGGCCTTTCGAAAAATCAGGCTCTAAATAAGGCTGTGGAATTGCTTGGAATTGTCAAAATTGCAGATCCTTACAGGCGTATAAAAGAATATCCTCATCAATTGAGTGGCGGGATGAGACAACGGGTTATGATAGCTATGGCTATTTCATGTCAACCTAAACTTATCATTGCCGATGAACCGACCACTGCGCTTGATGTTACTATCCAGAAACAAATTCTTGACTTGATGAAGGAAATCCAGGAAAAAACTGGCACGTCTTTTATTCTTATTACCCATGACTGGGATGTAATCTTAGAAATAGCCACAAAAGTGGCTGTAATGTATGCGGGCAGGATCATAGAATATTTCACAGCGAAAGATTTATATCGTAATCCTATGCATCCTTATGCACGGGCGTTAGTTCAATCCATTCCACGAAAACGCAATAAAGAAAGTAGCACAAAAAGGTTAAAAGCCATTGCCGGCAATGTCCCTGACCTTGCTGACTTGCCCGTGGGGTGCAAGTTTTCTCCAAGATGCCCAGATGTATTTGAACAATGTGTTGAGGTCGAACCGACATTAAAGGAAATAGCGCCCGACCATCTTGTTCGATGTTGGAAATACATGAATTAGAAATGCAAGAAACATTAATAAGAACTGTTAATCTCAAGAAATACTATAAACTTGGCAGAAGATATTTTTCTGGTCATTCGGCGGTGCTAAAAGCGCTTAACGGTGTAACTCTCAATATTCAAGCTGGTGAAACGCTGGGTTTAGTAGGAGAAAGTGGATGTGGCAAGTCCACATTTGGCCGTTTGTTGGTTAGATTGGAAAGGCCGACCTCGGGAGAAATATATTTTAAAGGAGAGGATATATCCTTTTATAAGGAAGCTATTCTCCGGCCTTTACGAAAGAATATGCAGATCGTATTTCAGGATCCTTATTCTTCATTAAACCCAAAAATGACGGTAGGAGATATTGTTTCGGAATCTATGCGGGTCCACAACCTTTACCCAAAGAGTGAAATTGATGAAAGAACTATCGAATTACTATGCTTAGTTGGGTTAACGCCCGAGGATCGCAAGAAATATCCGGAAGCATTCAGCGGAGGGCAAAGGCAGCGCATTGGGATTGCAAGAGCGCTATCTGTTAAACCGGAATTTGTTGTGGCTGATGAGCCTGTTTCAGCATTAGATGTTTCAATACAGGCACAAATAGTAAATCTTTTGCTTGAAATTCAAGAGAAATTTAATATTACATATCTTTTTATTACACACGATCTTAGGTTGGTTGAGTATATATGTGATCAAGTGGCGGTTATGTACTTAGGCAGAATTGTGGAATTTGCAAACACTGAGGATGTGTACAAAAATCCACTTCATCCTTATACCAGGATGCTGCTGTCTTCACAACCTGGATCGGATTTTGATACAAAATTGCCGACCGAAAAAATATATATGGATGTGCCAAGTCCTCTAAATTTACCATCGGGATGCGTTTTTTATCCCAGATGTTCACAAAAAAGAGATGCTTGCGTTAAAGAGGTTCCGATTTTGCGCGACTTTGGTCTCAATCATCAAGTGGCTTGCCACCTTATTAATTGATTGATGTCGTGGGGGGAATGCTGCTTTTCTTGTATTAACCTGGAAAGGATGGCTTAATTAGTAGGTATAAAGGAGGTTGCTATGAGACCTGAAGAAAATCTTCTCAAAACCATACATACGATATGTAACAAGGCACAAGTCGTTATTCTAACAAGCGTAGGAGCAGATGGTCCTTATTGTGGCCCTTATCCATTTGTCGAACTAGAACTGGAACTGTTTTGCAGCTTGGCAGCTAATTCAAAGATGCTCGCTAATCTGAAACAGAAACCGAATACGGTTTTTCTCGTAAAAGATCCAGAATGTGAGAGATACATAGAAGGCTTTGGCCCTGTAGACACTATTGATTCCAAGAAAGTTGACGAATATTTTACACGAATTAGTAACAAGGTGCCTGCAATCAAATCTTTAGTTCATAAAGCCTTTGGCGACATATCTGGTCAACTATCTGAGCGCATTGTTGTTTTGAGAATTTTACCTAGTGAGTTCCGTCTTGATAACCAGTTTCAAGGAGACCCGGAACGGCCAGTGATTAAAAAAAAGAACGGAGAATGGGTTATGGCTGACTTGTGAGGAAAGATGAGAGAAAATGCAATTTTTGTATAAAACCAATCTAAATAAAGGAGGTAAATAAAATGGCAGCTTTTGCAGGAAGTAAGGGCGGGATAGTTGAGATTCGTAATTACGAGAAACTGATCAGGCAGATCAAGGCGGAAAAGGAAAAGAACAAAAAAGCCGTGAAGTCTCAATGATGACAGATGCTATCACGCAAGGAGCAAAGATATTATCGTGGTGGGAGCGTATCAGGCAAGGGGATATCTCTGCTGAAAACCTAATCTCAGAAATCAAACAAATTGCCAAAATTCAGGAAGTCAGCATTGAGATAAATAACCAATGCAACTTGCAGTGTAAGCATTGTTATTATGGATTTGCCCCAGATCCAACAAATGAGCTTCCTATTAAAGAGTGGAAGAGGGTTATACTGGAGTTCATTAATTTAGGTGCCCGTTTATTTGCACTGGCTGGGAGAGAACCTTTCTACAACTCTCGAAGCATTGAAATCCTAAGCTATCTTCATTCCTTAAAGCAAACAGCTTTTCCGGATCTGAGATACGGGGTGGTTACCAATGGGACTCTCTTGAAGAATTATATTCATGTCCTTCCTTCTCTGGAAATAGATTATATAGATGTCAGTTTGGAAGGCCCATCCACGATCAATGACTATATTAGAGGCAGAGGAAATTACCGAAAAGCCATAAATGGACTTGAGTTGGGTCTTAAAAACCAGATTGCCAAAAAGCTTTTTGTAAGCACAACATTAACCTCACGAAATTATTCTGATATTCCTGCATTTTACTCTGATTTGTATGATATGGGTATCCGTTCTTTCTGCCTTAGCCCCTTTTTTGCAACCAGCCGCAACTTAGCCTCCCTTTTTCTCAAGGAGCAATTTCTGATTGATTTTTTTAAGCATATCTTGCCTGGCAACTTGAAGTTTTCATCCCATAACAAGGATTATCAACTTCTACTTGATCTTAATCCTCAAAGCTTGATCTATTTGCCGTTCCTTCTAAAGTCCGGCATTGTCGATCTAAATAGGATCAAAGTTGATCAATATGGCCATCTATACACCAAAGAAAATTTGGCTGATGGTATCATTTTTTTCTTTAAATATTCTTTCATTACAGATGCATACTGGAGGGCGGTACGAATAACTTACAATGGATATTACATGGGAGAGGTGGGAGAATTGACCATACCTGATTATTACAAGCGAGCAGCCGGCAATGTTATGGATAGTTCGGTAGAACAGCTTTTTGCAGTATCATTAAAAGATAGAGCGGCTTGTCATAAATTGATCATGGAAAACATTGAGAACATAACCACATGGACTTAGCCTGAAAGGGGGAATCATGAAAAAAACTTTTCTTGTAAGCTTACTTCTTATTTTCGTTGTTTTAATAATCAACGATTTGGCTTCAGAAGAAAAAGGAGAACAAGGGCAGCCATATGCACCAAAATACGGAGGCACATTCAAGAGTGCCATTGAGTCTAATATCAAATCTCTGGATCCTATAGAGATCAATGATGTGTTTAGTTTCCATGCTGCATCTCAAATTTATGAAGGACTCCTTGATTTTCAGGATAAAAAGCCAGTGCCAATGCTGGCCAAGTCATGGGAGTCCAAAGACAATAAAACCTGGATTATCCATCTTAGAAAAGACGTTTTTTTTCAAGACGACAAGTGCTTTAGTGAAGGAAAAGGCCGTCTTGTGACAGCCCAAGATGTAAAGTATTCATTTGAACGTTTAGTTGACCCAAATTTGAAATCTGCCGGAGCATGGCTTTTTAAGGATATAGTAGTCGGTGCCGCCCTATTTTTTAATGGAGAGGCAAAAGAAGTGACTGGTTTCAAGATAAAGGATGATTTCACGCTTCAAATAGACCTGACGAACCCTTATCCCCCTTTTCTATTTCGTCTTAGTACAAATTTTTGCTTTATAGTGCCACGAGAGGCTGTTGAGAAATATGGCAAAAATTTTTCCTTCCACCCTGTTGGGACAGGTCCATTTAAATTGGCCTCATATGCACCTGACAGAGAAATAAGGTTGGCAAGGAATCTGCGCTATTGGGGTAGAGATAGCAAAGACAAAAAACTCCCATACTTGGATGAAGTAAACATTCGAATCATTAGAGACGATATGATTCGATTTGCTAATTTCAAAAAAGGCAACCTCAATGTTACGAAAATTCCCCTTGCTCTCTATCCGCAGATTGTCACAAAAGAGAAAAAACTTTCTAAGTCTTACAATAAATACAAATTAATTCTCCTGCCAGGTTTAGAAGTACAATATTATGGTTTTGTTCTAAATAAACAGCCTTTAGGGAAAAATAAGGCGCTACGACAGGCAATTAATTTTGCGATCAATAAGAAAGAAATCCTTAAATATATCTTAAAAGGCAAGGGATATATTGCAAAGGGATTTATTGCACCCGGATTTTCAGCTTATAACGCCGAACTTGAGGGGTACGCTTATGATCTGGAGAAAGCCAAACAAAAACTAGTGGAAGCCGGTTACCCAAAAGGGAAAGGCTTGCCGGAAATTGAAATATTGTTAAACGCAGGAACAGAAATTGAGGCAATAGCAACAACAATTCAAAATCAGCTCAACAAGGTTGGAATACATTGCAAGCTGAGCGTTACCGACTTTCAGACTCTAATTGGCAAAGCATTCAAAGGAGACGCCCAGGTTTTTCGCATGTGGGTTGAACCACTTTATCCAGAATCTGAGATACTTATGGTACAATTTCTAACAAAGAATGTTGCCCCATCCGGATGGAATTTATACCGCTATTCCAATTCTAAAGTAGATAGATTTTTCGAGGAGGCTATGCTATCCCGTTCACAAAAGGAAAGAATCGAAAAATACAAAAAGATTGAAGAAATAGTTGTAGAGGATGCTCCCTGGATTTTTCTTTTTTTTGGAGAAATATCAAGGCTATTGGAACCTCATGTGCAGGGCTATGTTTTAGATGAACTTCAACATGTGAAGTATAAAAGTGTTTGGCTGAAACAGTGATTTCATATCTCGCAAGAAAAATCTTGTTTATTATTCTGGTTCTCCTTGGGGTATCTTTCATTGCATTCCTTTTGACGTATGTAGTACCAACGGATCCTGCCAGGGCTATATTAGGCTTAAGGGCTGACGATCAGTCAGTGCAAAATCTCAGAAGAAATCTTGGATTAGATGATCCTCTTTATCTTCAGTACCCCCACTATCTATACAGGATTATGAATGGCAATCTCGGTTATTCCTTTGTTACCAATCAAAAGGTATCTGCTTTAATTATTGAAAGATTCCCAGCTACTCTTAAATTAAGCCTTGCAGCTTTTGGTCTTACTGTTGTTTTAGGGATTCCGTTAGGTTGCCTTTTAGCGCTGTATAGGGGAAGATATATAGAAAATTTATTATCCTTGTCATTGATAGGCGGCGCCTCTTTGCCTGTGTTTTTTACAGCCCTTCTGTTTTCCTGGATTGTTGGGAGTGTTCTAAACCTTCTGCCTGTTTCAGGATATGAGGAAGGATTAAAGGGCATAAAATTCATAATTCTTCCTTGCCTTGCCTTGAGTTTTTACCCGATAGTTGTTATTGCGTGCCTAACACGATCTAATTTAATCAATGCGTTAGATGAAGATTATATCCGCACAAGTATGGCATACGGTTTTTCACAGTGGATCATCATATTCAAATACGCCCTAAAGAATACCTTTCTTTCCGTTTTAACGACTCTTGGAAATATTTTTGCTGCGCTCTTCAGCGGCGCCTTTTTTGTGGAATATATATTTTCCTGGCCTGGGATCGGACTTTTGGCCGTAGATTCAGTGATGCGTTATGACTTTCCGATTATTCAAGGCATTGTTCTTTTTACTTCGTCAGTCTTTATAGCAGTAACTACGGTTGTAGATATTCTGTATTCTTATCTGGATCCCCGTATAAGATTTTGCAAATGATATGTAATCTTGTCAGATATCGTAAACTTTTTAAATTTGTCTTCGTGGTAACATTGATGTCTCTTGTTCTATCAGCAGATCTGTTCTTGTCATATGATCCATTGTGGGGAGACCTTAAGGAATCCTTACAGTCTCCGTCTATTAAACATTTTTTCGGGGTAGATCTGGTTGGCCGGGATGTATTTGTCAGGGTTATCTATGGTATAAGAATATCTTTGCTTATCGCTATATCGACTCAGTTTTTTTCTCTTTTGATAGGTATTACATTGGGATCTCTTGCCGGATATTTCCATGACACGCTTGTTGATCGTGTTATTTCTTACGTTCTGGCCGTTGTGTGGGGCTTCCCTTTTTTGCTTTTGGTTCTCGCCATCACAACGGCCATCGGTCCTGGCGTGGTCCAGATCATTGTAGCCATCAGCCTTGTTAACTGGGTAGGAATTGCCAGGGTTGTTCGGGGAGAATTTATTTCATTAAAGGAAAGACAATATGTCCTTGCTGCAAGAGCAACAGGTGTAAGAAAGGGGCGCATCATATTCCGTCACATCCTGCCGAATGCCGTGTCGCCCATAACTGTAATAGCCGTTTTCGGCCTGGTGGATATTATTACCATTGAAGCGGGATTGTCATTCCTTGGATTTGGGGTCCAACCACCCACTCCAAGCCTCGGCAAAATGATATTCGAGGGGAAAGATTTTATCCAGAATGCGTGGTGGCAGTCTGTTTTTCCCGGATTAGCCTTAACCATGATCATACTTTTTTTTAACTCGCTTGGTGACAAATTAAACAGAGAGAAAAGAGGGTAGTATGAGCAATTCCTTTTCGCCTATAGATAACATCTCGACAGAGACAGTTTTTAACATCGAAGACCAGTTAGAAGACATTCTTAATAGCCTGAATACAAAGGTTGTTAAAGATAAAACCGGCTATCAGGTCTATTTGATGTTATTTCATTACAAGGATAACTGCTTCTATAACTACAGCAAGAGAACATCTATTGGGGGAAATGGTCAGGAATACAAGCCCCTTGATAAATTTGACGAGCTATTCAAATCAAATTTTAAACCTTTGAATAAAGACTTACTCAAGAATTATAAATTTAAGAGCGGTAAGGATTTTATTGAGAATAATCTGGAAAAAATAACCAAAAATGAAGCAGAATATAATGTCTGCAAAAAGCTATTATCTTTTTTAAAAAACCAGAGTAATAGGAAAAGTGCTCTAAATGGACAGCACGGCAGTATTATGGAACACATTAAGAAGTATTTAAAGCTGCCAACCAATAATGCTGATAGCAACCGGATTTTAAAAGATTCCTTGCTTAAAATATTCAGGTCCCTGCCTCAGCCCAAAAACGCTCTCATTGCCGGATGGATGTATTCATATATATCACAAAAAAACACAGGAAATAATACTACTAACAACAACACAAATTGCTTTAACGTATTAGACGGAAAGAACAACATTATTTTCATACCGAACATGAATAGCTTTTTGGAAAAATATAAAGATGAGTTCTTAAAAAATGAGGCTCTTAAATATTACTTTGAGGATTGTTATCCTTTAGGCAAATTTTTGGAGGAGTTGCTGGTCATAGGTGACTTGCTTGAGATTAATGCCTTAAAGAAAATGTCTGCCATATTATTTCCTTTATATGACTTTGGCCAGTTTAGGGGATTAATATATGTAGTCACCGATAAATCATTAAAGGAAGACAAGGCTGACACAATAAAAGAGGCTATTCAGAATGAGCAAGAGCGATACCGGCTGAATATTCGCGATGCTATGAAATGTGAGTTAAACAAGAGAGTTTTTAAGGATAATCTTGATGACGACGTTTACACCAAAATTCTTAGGAATGTTCATCTCGTGCAAAACATCTTACTTGGCGTATATTCCAGGTTTGAGGATAATGAATTTAAAGCAGTTGCGATGAGAAGTTTTAAGAAACTAAGAAACGATATTCCTCAACTTGTATATCTTGGAGAAGATGATCTAAAAAATAACGAAAAGATAACTTTCGGAAATGGTCAACCTGCTATAGAAATAACAACATATTGCCCGGACTTGGAAAAGATAATTGATGTCAACAATCCTAAAGTATCTTATGCAGAAGATGGGACTGATGACTTCCTAATACCAACAAATCCAGATTATTGTAAGGACATAGGCTCCGAAATAGGCCTCGAAATATTAGTCCCTGTTGTAGCAGAGGGGAAACTAAAAGGCATTTTCGATCTTTATTTTCCGCCAATGAAAGACCCAGAGTCAACTAAAGATCACGTTCGGGCGATTGTTGAACATCTGCGAACGTTTTTGTCACTGGGAGGCATTCATGATGAAATGGTTACAAGGGTGACGGAAGCGATTATTCCACACAGTGTTAGAGCAGCAGTGGCTGCGATAATGAGTCGCAATATGTCGCATAATATTGGAAGTCATATCCTCGCTCGCATTAAATTTGAAGATATCCTCAAGAAATTACCATCAATTTTATCAGATAACGATAAAGGAGCAATAGCAGGGCTATTATTTCAGGAGTTTCACCAATACCTTCAGGGCAAAAGTGATTATTTGGCCGACATTTCTACAGAACCTTACCGTTCACCTGCGTCGGCATTTTTATATCGTGACGTAATTCTTCCGTTTACCGAAGAAGTGCTTCTCCTTGACTATATCGCTCGCAATGAAAAATTTGAATACGACAAAATTAGTATAAGATTCTTCGTTGAATCAAACGGAATATCTCATGAAATAAAGCCAAACAAATATAGTTGTCCAATATATAAATCAAGTCATGGATGCAAGAATACGATGCCTTTCCATAAAGTATGCGAGAAATGTCTTTCAAATAATAGAAAAACGTCCATCCAGTATTACTCATACACACCTGAGAACATGCTTCGCTCCGACGATGATATCATGGTTGACCTCCCAGGCAGTGTAGGTAGATTCGCTATTTATAATATAGTTGAGGCAATAATCCGCAACGCCACAAAACATAACGTATCAGAAATCAATGATGCAACCAAGCTTAACATTCGTATCAAGATTGAAGAGAATCAAGAAGATACTTCTTTATATCTGTGCACTATTTGGGATAATTTGAGCGATAGCAGAGTGGTCGGTTCAATGAACACATTAATAGATAAAACAATAGTAGATCATGGCACAGGAATACTTAAACAGCAGAACTGGGGCATAGCGGAAATGAAAATTTGTGCCACGCTTTTGCAGGATAAGACTTTCGATGAGATGGAAAGAGCGCCGAAACAGTTTCTTGAAGCATGCGCTGTAGATGGTAATTTTGGATACAAATTTAAAATACTTAAGGCGAGAAAGGTTTTATTAATTGGAAAAAGTTGGGATAATTTGCTCACAGACGATAGCGGCAATAAAACTGATTGGAAAAAATTGGGCTGTTTTCAAGAAAAAGATATTAAAAAGGCGCTTGCCACATATAGAGGATACATCCCTTTTGAACTCATCATATTTTTTGTGGATAAAGAATCAGACGATTTGTTCAAAAGTATTGAAAAAAACCTTTTATATATGGGCAATAGAGTCCTTTTGTTTATTGACAACAATATACCAATTATTCGTAATGATCGGTTACAAAAACTTTGTGTCCAACTTAAAATGAAAGATATATGTGATAAATTAAAAAATAAGTCATTGTGGTCTGCAATATTACACTATGAATGGTTAAAAAAGAAAAAAGCAAATATCTCGGGAAGAGATGTTTACCTTTATTTGGGAGGAGATAAAGAAGACGAGTTAAACAGCCGTTGGACAGAAGTCACTAAGAATATTAAAGAAAACTTTGGAAAAAAAATTAGCGTATTGAATGAGTTAAAAGATCATGAGTGGAATAATATTTCATTATCAGACAATGCTATCGTATTTGATAGGCATGCTACACTCTTTAAAAAAAATCTATTAAATAAAAAAAGTAAAGCTATAGGTGATAACTATGGTGTTTTATTCAAGGGATATCACGAACCTTGGGATATCAGCTCACCACTTTACCTGATTCTACTCAATCCCCCAAAAGGAAAAGCTGCTCAGTTGGAACTTTTCATTAATTTAATGGAAATGGCATCTTTCAAGATTCTGGTGCTTGATGAGCGAGTAGCAGAAAAAGCTTTTGAGGCTGTTCCGATAAGAGGAACAAGCACTATTGAAAGGTTTAAAAGATTAGCCTCAATGAATATTTTCATTTCCACCCATGTTCACAAGGATGGGGAGGACATCCCTATCGGCAAGAATGTAAAGGACAAGGCTTTTTGCTTGAATATTGAGAATGGGAAACCGAGTATAAAATATAAAGACAATGGTAGGGAAGAAGACTTTAGAGAAGAAGACTCTTTTGATTTTATTATTGTTCATCAAGGAGTGCTTGAATACAAAGAAATCAGAGAGCTTATTGCAAACAGCTTAGGCATTAAAAAGCAACCAGCAAAAAATAATGTCAGGAAAGAAATGGAGTCAGTTATTGATGAAATTCTGAAACATATACCTTATGTTGTCGTTGATTCAGGCAGGGGTGTTCCTCACAATTTTCCCCAAAATGCAAAATTTATTTCCTATTCTGCCATTCAGGGTGCCCTTTTAAGGAGACATCCTTCTAAATTCAGCCTGATAAGAAACCTTATGAGATTAACCTCAAGAAAGGAAAGGCGGAAAAATTCATGAAGATCATGTTCTTTTTTACTCATAAGAGCCCGGAGATAATTAACGTTTATGACGACAAGTGCCCTGGATTCAATTGTAATAAAGACGGGATGGTAATAGTTATAGAAAGTAGTGATGACAGGAAAATGATATATCAATACATTGATTTTGAAACAGGCTGGGCTGAAGAGTGCAAAAAGACTATTAAAGCTTACACCAATAAAAATGATTCTTTAATTCTTTTCTTTCATACAGAAGCTCTGACTCTTAATAATATAAAAGATGGTATGAATGGCAAAATTAAAGATTATAATGTTGTTGCAATTGAAGAGTTTGGCTCAGAGAAAACAGAGTTATGGGGAAAAATAACAGATATCAAAAAGATCTGTCAAAAAGGTGAAATAGCCTCTGGAAAAGAGAAAGACTTTAAGAATTTGTTCGACGATATTTGGCTTACATACGATATGAAGGCCAAAATAAATAAGGTCCATTCCCTCCGCTATGAAATCCTCTCACCACTTGTAGCTCTTGACCTAATCACGCAGGCAGAAGTAGAAGGAAAGGAAGGTAAAAGTATCAATGATAACACAAAGAAGGAAGTCAACAGTGCTATAGCCGATATCAAAGCAGCTAAAATTGGAACCATTTGCAATATTTTGAAGTGCGGCGATCTTAAGGAAACAATTGAGTCGCTGATACTGCAGGAGAATAGCGGCCATTTAACAATAGACCATAGGCTGCTGGTAGACGTGGCAGAACAGCTTGAAAACAAGATCGCAGAGCTTGGATCAACAGGATAACAGCTTCGATGCAGCAAAACATTATCAAAAAAATCTTGTTAGCAATACATCCTGACGTCGAAGTGGTTGATGTTTTTTGGCTCGGAAATGACTCGCCTATCTTTACTGCCGGCATTGAGGAAGTAGTGGACAGAAGAGTACGAGGTGATCTAAGACCGGTGGTAATCTATGGGTTCGATAGCATAGAAAAAATAAAACAGCGTGAGAGCGGGTCTATCCTTAATGCACCCGGTATATTTTATTTGAAACTGCCGGCGCTTCTTTCCCACGTCAAGAGTATCCTGCAAAAAGCAACGAATTTTAAGGTGTTCGACCAGGGCGTCATTGATAATGAGAGCATCCGTCGTTATGCAATCCAGAGGATTCGAGCCTTCAAGCACAAGTGCGATAATGTGTGGATGTCAATGCAGGGCAATACAAATGCGGCAAGAAGCTCCCTGAACGACTCACCCGGAACAAAGCCTTCATCTCTCAAGGATTTCAGGCAAGCGCGGATAGAAAGGCTTGCCGAGGAATACCGCCAGCTTGAGCCTCTTGCAACACGACTCGGCATCGAAGGAACAAAGCAGGTGCCCGGCATAATGGCTGAGGTGATTGATATGACAGGTCGAATTCACGAGGACGTTGTGTCACCCAAGGAGGCCATAGACTTGGCCGCTGAATGTGTGAAGAAAATGCAAGATGTGTCTGTGATTCTTTCTAAAGTAAAAAAGCTGGAGTATAATGAGTAAACGAGTGCTCTTTATAGATGACCAGCTTGAAGATTGGGAAGGGCTCCTGAGGAGAGGTCTGGAACCGTTTGGTTTTGATTTCAAGGGAGAAGAAGACCCTTCCAAGGCTCTCAGGATTATCAATTCCTATAAACCAGACGTGGTCCTTCTTGATATCCTTTTCCCAGACGGCTATCTCGGAAAGCCTATTCTTGCAAAGATCAAAAAAAAATACCCTAATCTTCCAGTAATGATGATAACCAGTACAATGGCAGAGAACGAGTATCGTTCTGAGGACTATGCGCTGGCTGACTATCGGTATGCAAAGGCAGCTCTGACCGGCAAGGACTGTTCTGACCTGGCATCACAACTCGACGGGCTCATTGAGAAGGCCAAGATGAAGGATGAGGCTAAAAAGGATGAAACAGGAATGTCCAGGTTCGGTTTCATTGTGGGCAAGACAAAGGACATGCAACAAGTGGCTGAGATGGTGGAAAAGGTAGCCGATCAGGAGATTACCGTTCTCATTACCGGTGAGTCCGGCACTGGCAAAGAACTTGTTGCCCGCGCCATCCACAATCTGAGTGAACGGAGGGCACAAAATTTTGTAACCATTGTCTGTGCAGCCATGCCAAAAGAGCTTCTTGAAAGTGAACTATTCGGTCACGAAAAAGGAGCTTTTACCGGAGCCCACTCACAGAAGATAGGAAAGTTCAAGGCGGCCGGTGATGGTACTATCTTTTTAGACGAAATCAGTGAGATGCCCCTTGAAACTCAGGTCAAGTTACTCCGCTTTTTACAGGAAAAGCAATTTGAACGGGTGGGCGGAAATCAGGTCATCTCATCAAAGGCACGCATTATCGTTGCTACAAATAAGGACATTCAAGAACTGGTTAAGCTGGGCAAA
>Ga0255366_10075_pt1 | contig 15862 bp, 10 predicted proteins | sample ANMaggSeSYBR01C4_FD_182086 | JGI IMG/M metagenome (GOLD analysis project Ga0255366, IMG submission 182086) | Sediment cell enrichment communities from methane seep in Santa Monica Basin, California, United Staets - ANME aggregate JGI... | ecosystem: Environmental > Aquatic > Marine > Cold seeps >... | reverse complement strand
GTGCACAAGCATCTGATGGTACGTTTGATGGTCCTACAGAAAGCTTTACATTTACAACATCTAATCTGATTTTCCATTTCTCATAAAGAAAATTACCAGATGCACCGTTAGGGCTTCTTCCAGTATGACGGGCATCATGACCAAACATGGGCCATGCTGAATCCATAGGGCCATCAGAAATCAAAGTCGCTGATTCCTCTTCTATTACCGCCTTAGTCTCGTAACCAATCACCATTGGAATGGTTGAAGAAACAATAAAAAGGAATGCGATTCCAACAGATAATGATTTATTTATCAAGCAGACTCCCAATATATGGAATGGAACATAGCAACTTAAATTTTACTGTAGGAATATATTTTATCTTGTTGAGTTGACTATAGTTTCAATATGTGTCTTAATATCGGAAACAGATTTGGGTAATTTTCTAGGAATCTTAAGAACAATGAATTTATGTTTATCGCTTTGTTCTTTGGCATACTGATTGACAATGGGTCTGACCATTCACTCTCAGCATCATGACTGTCTTTAGCTTTTACCTTTACCTCATAATTTCCTTTATTCCACATATGTTTTGCGGAAACAGTCGCTCCTGAATTATAGGGTCCAAGCCAATCGCTGTTGGTTCCATCGCCCCAGTCAAACCAATAGTATATTTGATCTTGCTCTGGATCTGTCGTATCACTTTCATAGGTATATTGCGTACCTGACTTCCCAGACGTTGGACCAGATAACGTTGGCTTATTTGGTGGTTGGTTAGTCCCACTGGATATAACTACAGTCAATGCAGAAGACCAGCCACTCTGGGCACCATTCACATCCTCAGCTTTAACCTTGACGCGATATGTGCCAGCAGAAGACCATGAATTGGAAACACTACAGGTTGCCCCAGACGAATAGAAACCTGTCCAATGATCAACGGTATTATCACCATCCCAATCCCAACCATACTTCACATTATCATTATCAGGATCAGTTGTACTAGTGGAATACGAATAAGAAACCCCAGTATTACCTGATGTAGGACCCGATGGAGTGTTTGGAGTGTTTGGAACGCTATTTGAACCAGTGATAATTACTGTTAGTGCTGGTGAGAAACCACTTTGAGCCCCATATGCATCCTCAGCCATGACGCTCAAATAGTATGTACCAGCTCCGTTAAATTGAATATTTACACTACATGTTGCTCCAGACGAATAGAAACCTGTCCAATGATCATTCTCAACAACGCCATCCCCGTTAAAATCCCAACCATACTTCACATTATCATTATCAGGATCAGTTGTACTTGTTGAATAGGTATATTGAACTCCCGTATTACCAGATGTAGGACCAGAAGGAGTACTTGGAGTGTTTGGAGGGTTATTACTAGCACCAGTAATAACAACCGTCAACGCTTGTGAGAAACTACTCTGAGCGCCATTTACATCCTCAGCCTTCACCTGCACATAATATGTACCAGCACTCCCCCATGTGTGAGGTGTATTAACTGGCACCCCAGATGAATAGAAAACTGTCCACTCATCAACAGTGCTATCGCCATCCCAATCCCAACCATACTTCACATTATCATTATCAGGATCAGTTGTACTTGTTGAATAGGTGTATTGAACTCCCGTATTGCCAGACGTAGGACCAGAAGGAGTACTTGGAGTGTTTGGAGGGTTATTGACAATAATCGTAACTGCATCTGAACCAGGAGTAGGATCAATATTACCGACTGAATTAATAGCACGTGCTTCTATTGTATGCTGACCGGGTGAAAGAGAGGATGTTGTAAATGTAAAGCTTTCTGTAGGACCATCAAACGTACCATCAGATGCTTGTGCACTGGTCCAAGTTCCACCATCAACTCTATATTGAACATTTGAAATTGTATTTATAGTTACATCATTACCTGAATTTGATGGTTGAGGATTACTATTAGTATATGGCTGAACTGCTGCTGAACCAGTATATGTGAGTATTGTATTTGATGTTGGATCGGGGGTATATGCATTCAAGGTAGTATCTGGGTTTGTATCAACAATGTCCTGAATCGTATCAACATCGGTATCTCTCCACCCAATTTGCAGTTTTGTTCCACTTGAAAGACATAGATTATTATTGTCCATTAAGCAGCCAGAACCTTCAACATCCTGCTGATTAAGATATCCACTCCACATTGGATTTCCATCATATTCATCGGTTGCCCAAAAAATATGTCCAGTTTCATGTGCCATCACTTGATTCATTCTACCGATTCCCCATCCTACTGGTAATTTTCCATTATCATAAGTCATTGAGGCGAATATCCCATAATATGCCCATGCACAAGGATAAAGGGTAGGTGGAGAATAGTCACTAAAATATCCATCTGAATCTGCACTACTATCAATAATATATACTGTAAAAGCCCAATCTGTTCCCTTGTTTGTCCTTAAATCATTATTATAGTCTCGTGTTCGATACATCCAATCCCCTGTTGTATAGCCTAAATGGGCCATTGCTTCACTCACATAGGTTTGTTCCCATGAGTTATCTGTAAATACAGATGGATGAGTAATTGGTTCAATTGACGTGGGAACTTGATAATTCCAATCATACACAAAACTAACACCTGCATTAGTATTTTGAGCAGCCCACCAGTTTAAAGCAGCTTGTATTTCACTTTTTACATTGTTTTCTTCGGTTGTTGTCCAATCTTCCGTACTTGGATCGGTAACTCCATTGCTCTCTAAAAAAATAACTCCAACCGCAACACTTCCAATCATATATTCACTTGTTTCATAAAACCCGGGGTCGGGACCAAAGCTCGGAGTGTTTTTTATGTTTGATATATCAGGCGGTGTCAGAGCGTCACTACCTAAAAAATTACCATGAACTCTTCTTGGCTCTTCATCTTGCGACATATCAATTTCAGATGTTCCTGATACTGGCAGAACGACAGTTGCAATCAATAGCGTACAAAATAAAACACTCAATAATTTCTTTTGCATTATTTTAGCCTCCTGTAATAGTTACAATTTATAAGTAAATTGGGAAATATAAATTTTTCCCTTCAAATTATGTGGCCTTATTTAATTTTTATTGTAACATTTGTCACAATAAATCGCATAAACTTTATTTGAACGACGGACCATCAAATTCATACTGACGGGCATCATCTAACAGTAGATTAACCGATTTTTAAATTTATTTTCTACACCCGTTATCAATTCGCCATCTATTATTCAAAAAACCAGGCGAATTTTTCCAATAACTAGTCTCCAGGAATAAAAAGTATGACATTATTGACCTCACTTTCTTTCTCACCATGTATGCCATGAGCCATTACAGTTATTGTATGTCTTCCCGTTAAATGTGAATTTATCCCCCATTCATATGGGAATTCGGAATCAATAAATTGTGATTCGCCATCCAGATAGAATTCAATACTGTAAACCATTCCTTCCGGATCAGAAAATGCTTCTGCTTGGACTGTTATTTTACCTATTACGATTGGTAATTTTAATAGAGGGATTGGACATATTCTCCTGTTGAGAATATACAGTAAACCATCGTTTTGTGGGTGGGTAATACTTACCGTCAATTCAACATTTGATGGAGTAGAATCTTTAATGGCAACTTCTGGATCTCCAAGTAAATTTGTCTCATAGTATACCCATCGTATACCATTCTCGTTTATGTGCCATATATGATCCTCCTTGGAATAATGATTAGCCCTCCCAAGTTGCCTTATATCCTCTGTGAACAGGGCTTTGAAGAACGATTCATCAAGTATCTGTGATGGCGCATAGAGCGTATCCTCGCTACCAAGACCAAATCGCGCATTCATAATAACAGCAAAGGCACCATGTGGTGTTTCAACTGTAAAATACTCTGCTGCGCAGTCGTCTTCATAATAATTATCACGGTAACAATTATCAAATGAACCTGCAAGACATGTCTGAGAGTAGATAAAAAAATACTTGTTATTTGTCAACGAAAGTATATCCACATTGTTCATCATTAGAGCATAGTGAACATTACCATGACCCAGGTGGTTTATGAGGTGAGGTGTAGCAACGTTAAGAATATCAATTAAATCATATTTGTTCCAAGGGATATCTCTTTCATAGAGAGTATCAACATTAAAATCTGCGGGGATAGTAGGAATAATCAAATCTTTATAGTTTCCACCATATGATGATACTCCAGGGAATCCCAGATATTCACCGACCATAAGTGCTTTGGCTAGATATAAATCCTCATCTGAGTTCTCATATCCAAGTGTTTTCATCACAAAGTTTGCCACTTCGACATCTGAATCAACACATGCCCTTCCAACATAGACTTCCGCTAAGAGATCGGCTTCTTCGACATCTGCAATATTGTTATCAGTGGCGTTTTCACCCCATCGTTCGTCCATGTCATAGTTGAAATTACCGTCGAGGCATGCATAGTACACATCTGACGGTATGTTTTCCTCCTCAAGACCTAGTGCATCCAAAGGTAGTCCTTCCTCGCATGCATAGAGTTTTCTCACAGGTACGATGTTATCCCCTTCAGGATAGCCATCGGCATCTCCAGCGAGCAGAACATAATCCGTTTCTAGTTCGACATATGCATACCTGATAAAATTTCGTATTTTTGCCTGTGTGTCATCAAATATTTCAAAATTTTCTGTCATTCCGCTCCGATAAAAAGGATTATATGGATTATTATCACCCCATGTACCATTTACTGAGTATTCGGGGTTACTTACAATTTCCTCAACAGTGAAAATATCCGCAGACAAGCCTTTATCTACCTTTGATTGAGCGAAATATTGAAGGTTGTCTTCCAGCCCAGAATTTGCTAACAGTTCGTTGGTGATAATCACATAATTGACGGTATTTTCGTCGAGTAATCCTGAAGTACGATCGTATGATACAATATAGGATGGATTGTCAACAAGTTTTGTCACAATTTCTTTATCTCTTTGTAATCCCCTAATGACATTAATTGATTGTGAATCTTTAGTTTTTATTTGAAGAGTAAGATGTTCATAATATGTCAATTCTCCCGTCTCCTCAATATATTGAACTGGGTGAAGATTTACAAATAGTACAAAGTATCCTCTAAAAAGATGAATATCGACGATGGAATAAAGATTATCAGAGGGGAGATCACTGTAATCTTTCTCAGAAAATTGCTGTGGTGAATCAGTATTTAATGGAATAATGTTTTGCCCCACCTCCAAGGCATAATCTAATTCTAAAAGTGATTTTTCTTTTGCTACTACTTCCACTGAATCAAATTCCCTACCAGATGGAATGAGTACCTTAACTGATTTTACAGGCAAACGGGGCTGATTTATACCACCAGAATTGGGAAGCCCATCAATAGTTACTCTATCATAAAATTCACCATTGATCTCAATTTTCTCTAATGTTGGTATTGAGAAAGTAAAATCCAAAGTAATTTTTTCAAAATCCCCTGCTGTATCACTATTCTTATCTATCGAAGCGCCTACTGTTATTACAAATAACAAAAAAAATACCATAACTCCTGCAGTAATTTTCTCTGGGGTTCTCATAGTCTATTCTCCCTATGCATTATACAAGATATAAATATATATAATTATCCATCATTTTATGGATCTCAACGTAACAATACTATGGAAATTCAAAATGCATTTGAAAGTTCATTCAACCAATATTACCAGCTACAACTGGTTGACTTTTTCTTGTTTAAAAAATCGAAAATAGATTGCAAAGATCTAGTCTATGTTCACCCTATATCCAGTTCCAGGTTTCTTTTTTTCCTTTCTCTTTAACACAACATCCAAGATGCCGTTTTTGTAAGTGGCCTTCGTCGTCTTAGGTAATATAGCACATGGAATTTCAACAAGTTTATGGTATTTTCTATTGGGTGTATCTACATCTATCTCAAGAGTGTCATCAGTTATATCAAGATTTATGTCTCCTTTTTCAACACCAGGTATCTCAACAGTCACCGCAACATCTTCATCTCCTTCTATTATGTCGGTCAGTGGCTCCCGGTCCTCAGAAATTGTAGGGGGACCAGTGGGTGTTTTTACAGGACGGTTACCAAATTCTTGTATCTTTGGTTTACCATCAGGACCCATATTCATACTAAATCCATGAACAAAACGTTTATTTGGTTCGAATCCTCCACGGAACATATCCTCAATCATTTCTTTAAAGTCAGTACTTTCAAACATTCTTTGCATTTCATCAAAGATTCTTTCAAAATCCTCATCATTAATGAAATCAAATGGGTTTTTTCGTCTTCTTTTATCTTTATCCCTATCAAATGGATCCATTTCTATTCCCCCTTACTATTTACATGTTATTATCTATAACATCTCCTATTTAATATCTTTGGTCTATATATCTTTAAGCGCATCATTTAATTCTTCCAACAATCTTTTTGTTTTTCTATCGATTTTTTTCGGTGTTTTTATGCGTATTTCTACATATAGAGCCCCATAGCCTCTCCCGTGTATATCAGGCATTCCTTTGCCTCTGATCTTAAATACACTACCAGTTTGTGTTCCTTCCGGAATCCTTAGTCTCCCAGATCTGCCATCAATGGCATCGACATCTATCTTTGTACCAAGAGCAGCCTCTGGAAAAGATATCTCCTCAACAGTGTAAAGATTTGGTCCTCGTCTATCGAATTTCGGATGTTTTTTAATGTGAATTGCGACATAGAGATCACCATTTCCAGCTTCTCCTGCCTCTCCCTCTCCGCGCAACCTCAGTTGTGATCCTTCATCCACTCCTGATGGTATTCTAACATCAATGCTTCTCGTTACTTGTATCATGCCATTTCCATGACATTTGGAGCAACGGTCCTCGATAATTACCCCTTGACCGCGACATTTATTACAGGTGGCTACTTGAGTAAACATGCCAAAAGGAGTCCTTCTAGAATAGTTCACCTGACCTGTACCATTGCACTGAGAACATTTATTAGGGGTCGTTCCAGGTTTAGCACCACTACCTTTACAGGTATCGCAGGTTTCAGTTCTTGGAACCTTTAGTTCTGTCTCAAGTCCATTATAAGCATCCTCTAAGCTTATGTCCATACCATACTGTAAATCTCTGCCCCTTCTAGCATAAGATCTTCTATCATAACCAGCACTATGTCCAAAAAATTGTTCAAAGATGTCATTAAAGTTAAATCCAGCTCCCCTAAAGATATTGCCAAAGTCTGCCCCTCTGAAAATGTCCTCATAGCTATAGCTTTGATCTATACCTGCATGACCATATTGATCATACATTCTTCTTTTTTCGTCATCATATAAAACGGCATATGCTTCGGAAAACTCCTTGAATTTCTCTTCCGCCTCCTTACTGGGATTTTTATCTGGATGATATTTCAATGCAAGTTTTCGGTAGGCACTCTTAATTTCTTTTTTATCCGCATTTTTATCTATGCCAAGAATTTCATAGTAGTCTCGCTTTGTCATAATGTAACCAACGGTATTTCAAAAACTAATATATGTGTTTTGCCCAGAAATTCGAAATATCCTCATATTATAAGACTTATCAAATGGAATAGTAGATCCCCCAAAATAAATGAACACAGAAAACCAGCCAGTAATGGTATCATAAATGGGATTTTCGGTGTAACCCATATCTCCATTATGCCATTTTTTTCAAATGTTTCCAAATCGTCCTCAACATCAAATTCCTTAGGCATGTAGGAAAATTTTCTCTTACCATCCACTATTTTTTCCAGTGGCCAGACAAACCTTTCTTTTGCCTTTTCAACACTCAGTTTGTAACCCAAAAGACAGTATGGAAATTCTATATTTCTCCGAGCCATATTAAGTAGTAATAAACTTACAGGTATTAGTAAAAACAGTAATACAGAGTTGGAAAGTATAACCCACGAAAAAGGCATAAAAGAGCTCAACAGAGGAAATTCAAATATTGATGGCTCTAATGGAACAAGTATTGCCAGTGCCATCATTGCCTTTGCATCAGCCCCACCAAAGATAAGTCGTAGCTGGAAAAAGACATACATAAGAACTATCATGATTGGTATAAAAATAAGATAAAATATATTGTCAAATCCAATCGTAATGTATTGTATAACCAGCAGGATTGCTCCAACAGAACCCATTATAACCCATAGCATATTTGAAGCCCTCCTGGTTTTTATATCTGTATATGATGCATAGAAGAGTATCGTTGTTCCAACAACTAGTCGAGCGATATCCAGCAATGTTGCAGTTTCTACCATGGTTGACAACCAGTAAACAAAACAAATCATATTAAATTACGGGTGAATGTCTAACATCAGTAAAACGACGTTCTATGTGGAGAAGAAACTCTGAGCTTTTTAAACAAGATAATTGAGTATATTGGCCACGTGAAACAACTGACTGGAAATTTTTCAATTGCCAGGATTCAACAGAAACGTTTATTAGAACAATATCATCTTACATATTTGTCCGTAAAAGGAAAGAAAATGGGATGCCTCGAGAACAATCGTTGTAGCGCATCTACTAAATCGTGGGAGATTTGGGAAGAATGCCTAATTTGAAAAAATATAAGGAAACAAAACTGGTTAGACCGGAGTTGAATGCCTTTTTAGCAGTGGGAGCATTTGATCCATTTACCGGAAAAAAGAAAAAAAATAACCCTAAACAGCCCAAAGAGAAAAAAAAGATAGAGGGCTCTGAGAGAGAACCGACCGATTTTCATTCAGACATGGAAAAAAGAGTAGATGCTTTAATAGCGAATATGGAAAAAGAAAAAAAACCAGAAGAACAAAGTTCCATCTCCCAGAAAAAATTAGAAGATGATTCAAAAGATATTACAGAACAAGGAGAACATTTCAGAAAAAAACCAGAAGCACCCCATTTTAAAACGGAAATAAAACCAGAAAATAATTTTGATTCTTTTAATATTAAAGATGAGGTATTTGAGATAAAATCCCCAAGCAAAATCCAATCTGAATCTAAAATCGTTAAAAGTTCCGAAGAACCAAAAAAAGGTATCCTAAACTCAAAGACTGCTGACAATGAGCACACAAATGACAGGAATATTCTCGATCAAACACCAGGTGAAAATGACGTAGCACTCAAACATTCAACCATTAGTTTTACCCACCATATAAAAATTAGAAGTAAAGAAGAAAGGGAGAAACTAAAAGACTCTAAAGAAAAAAGTAGATCACATGATACAACACCATTATCTGAAAATTTAAAATTCAAAGTTGAAAAGAAAGAAACAGGCACAGATAATGTTACAAAAACAGAGATAGAATTAGAAGAAACCAAGATAGAGAATGAGAGAAAAGAGCTGGTTGAACATAACGACAATAAGTTAAGAAAATTGGAATTGAAAAAAGCAAAAAAAGAAGCCAGAGATAAAGAAAAAGAACTAGAGATAAAAAAGTTAGAAGAGAAAAAGAGAAGAAAATTGGAATTGAAAAAAGCAAAAAGAATGGAAAAGGCCAAAGGGAAAAACCTTGTAGGTTCCAATCAACAAAACACCCCCATAGATGAGATTTTAGAACAGGATTGGAAAAAAGATAAAGAACATAACGAGAAAAACAATAGTCAAACACTCGAGATGGATAATTTAATCGTTGGAAAAAAAGAAATGGAAAAAGAAGATTTTATCTTGGATGGGGACATCAAAAAAGTTCTTTTAATGACTGATACTCTTCTAGGGAATCTCCCGGAAGAAGTTATAGACGAATTTGTTAAATCTAAGGATTTTTCTTTGTATGAGAAAGTGATTAACAAATACAAAATCAAGTGATGTTTTATGGGACTCTTAGAAAAGGCACAACAAAAAAAACAGAATCCGAATGAAACAAAAGATACAACAGAACCAACCATAAAGATAGAGAATGCAATAGAGCAAGTGAATACAACAAGTCTCCTGGAAAGAGCAAAACAGAGAGAGAAACATTTATCAGAAATAACAAAAGAAATCACAGTTAGGGAAACAACAGAAAAACAGGAACCATCAATTGTTCATTTAGATCTACTAAAAGACAGAGGGGATGAAAACAAAGAGATCATAGACGAAAGAAAAGGGTTTGGATGGAAAGGCCAGGGCAGCAGAAGAATCGTTTATAATAAGAAGATTAGTGAATATATATATGAGGTTTCAGAACCCATTCTGGACAAGAATGAACTGGAGATTAAAAAAGAACTATCTCATTTGTTTAAAATGCTTGCCGATGTGGATACTTCAAGCACGGAAAATGAAGAGAAGGAAAAATATCTTGAAGAAACGTTAGAACAGATAGTAATTGATAACAATATTAATTTTTATATAAAGGAAGAGAAAGATGAACCATCCAAAAAATCGTTTAAGGAGTTTCTACATATAAAATCTAAAAATAATAACGAAGAAGCAAAACTTGAATCTGACGAAGACAAACCAGCGGAAAACATCTCTTCCCCTCAAAGAACGGATAAAAAAAGAAAAACAAAGGAAGAACGGGAAAAAGAGAAAGAAGAAATAGAATTGGTAGCAAAAGAATCAAAGGATAAGATTTTTTATCACGTATTTAGAGAGTTTATAGGATACGGCCCTATCGATATCGTCATGAAAGATGATGGTATCGAAGACATTTCGTGTGATGGGCATCATGTTCCAATATTTCTTTATCATAAAAAGTACGAAGCCATTTCAACAAACATACATTTCGAGAATGAAGCACATCTAAATTCTTTTGTTGTACGCCTTGCACAGATATGCGGTAAGCAGATATCCATTTATTCCCCCATCGTTGATGGAAAACTCCCCGATGGTTCGAGACTTCAGACTACCCTTGCAAGAACGGTTACCAAAGGTTCAACCTTCACCATTCGTAGATTCAGAGAAAATCCCCTTACTCCAGTCGATTTGATAGAATTTAAATCACTTTCTACAGATATGGCAGCATATTTCTGGATGGCCCTTGAAAATGGAGCATCAATACTATTCTGCGGCGGAACGGCTAGTGGGAAAACTACTGCACTTAATGCCTTATCGTTATTTATACCGTCATCACATAAGATTATTACAATTGAGGATACCCGTGAGATTAGTCTCCCGCATAAAAACTGGATAGCAGATACCACTAGACAAGGATTTTCTTCATCTGAGGAAAACAAGACAGGTAAAGATATTGACATGTTTGACCTCATCAGAGCTGCGTTAAGACAGAGACCAAGAGTTGTTATGGTAGGTGAAGTCAGAGGAAAAGAAGCTTACAGTCTATTTCAGGCAATGGCAACAGGACACACCGCATATTCAACAATTCATGCAAGTACCATACACACACTTATACAGCGATTAGAAAATGCCCCCATATCACTACCACGTGCCTTGCTCACATCTCTTGACATAATCGTATTTCAGAATGCAATTGACATTGGTGGAAAAACGGTACGACGAATGACAAGTGTAACCGAAGTAATAAAACTTGATCCTGATTCAAACCAACTTATATTCATGGAACCATTCAAATGGATCTCTAAGACAGATGACAGATTTGAAAGTAGTCATTCAAGTAAAGTATTGAACGGCATCAAAGCACAAAACGACTGGAATGATGAACAGCTCGATAGGGAGCTGAAAAACAGAAAGACGATACTTGAATGGATGAGAAAGAAAAACATCAGAGACTACATAGAAGTAGGAAAAATTGTTTCAGAATATCAAAAACATCCTGAAGCTTTGTTGAAAAAAGCAGAGAGGGAGATGAATGAATGAAATCTACAAAATACAGTAGATTTTGTAGACGTATCTTTTCAAAAACGTTTGAACGATTTGATATAAGTGAAACAAGTAAAAATAGACTACTGGAAAAAGCGGATATCAGCATGATGTACAAGGAATATTACTCCATGGTTGTGATGAATATCATAATAGGTTTTATTTCATCCTTTATATCCACACTTATTCTGTATCTACTTATTCCCAATAATACAACATCATTACTCATTCTTATAGTATCATCCATAGTACCAATGGGTATTGGGTTATTTTATCTAGGTATGCCTACCTCCAAAGCAAAAAGTCGAGGCAAAAATATTGACAGATATCTACCATATGCAACAAACTTTATCAATACAATGTCTGTCGCAGGCATCTCACCCGCAGAAATATTCGAAGCTTTGTCAACAATAAAGCTATATGGAGAGGTGCAAAAAGAAGCGAAAAAGATTACAACCGAGCTTAGTATGATGGGAATCGATACAATCACAGCCCTGAAGAATGCAATAGTTATTTCTCCCTCCACTAAATTCAAGGAATTTATTCAAGGCATGCTTGGAGTTATACAATCTGGGAGTGAATTAGGACCATATTTTGACAGATGCGTTGAAAAATACATGTCAGATGATTTGATAGAAAGGAAAAGAAATCTAGAGGCACTAGCAATCATGGCGGAATCATTTGTCGTAACAGTAATTGCATTTCCGCTTTTCCTAGTAATCATAATCTCAATAATGGGTATGACAAGCGGAGGTATATCATTTGATTTCCTATTCATCTTAGCTTTTCTGATACTCCCAATGTCTTACGGTGGTTTTTACGTAATGATGAAATCAGGAATGGGGGAAGCAGTATGAAAAATCCTTTCAAGCGTAAAAGGTACAATGTAAAACAAACATATGGAAAAGATACAACCATCTTAATACTAACAGCAGCTTCATCAGGTTCCTCGATACTTTTGTTCTTATTTGGTGCCTTAACACTTATGGGGGCAACTGGATTTTCGGAAGATGTAATTTCAGGTGTCGATTTTCTAGTATTTGGCGTATTATTAGCAATTGGTCCAGTAGGTTTTTATAACCATCTAAAAGCAAAAAAGAAAAAAGACATCGAAGATCAGCTACCAGATTTCTTAAGGGAAATAAGCAGCTCAACGGCATCAGGAATGACCATTTTTGACGCCATAAAATCTATCTCCAAAGGAGAACATGGAAGATTAACACCAGAACTACAAAGAATGTCCTCTCAACTATCGTGGGGCATATCAGTTAAAGATGCGCTCGACAACTTCGGAAAGAAAATAAACACAAACTCAGTGAAAAGGATGGTAATAACAATAAACAAAGCGCTTGAGATTGGTGGTAACACCTCTGCAGTTTTTGATGCAGCAGCAAAGGAAATGGATCAGGCCAAACGCGTAGAACAACAAAGAAAGGCAGAGATGTCCATGTACAGCATAGTGATATTCATCAGTTTTTTTGTATTCCTAGCAGTAATACTGATAATTGACAAAACAATCTTTCAGGCAATCTTTGACCTTCAAGATGAAATGGCAGGACAAGCAATAGGTAATATGAGGATTGCAGATATAGATCATGTCCTTTTGAAAAATATGTTTTTCTCGTTTATCATGGTCCAAAGTATAGGAGGTGGCCTACTCGGTGGATTTATGACCGATGGTAATCTTTCATCAGGTGTTCGGTATGGATTTATCCTTGTGTTGGTCTCATTTTTTATCTTCAAATTTATGTTTTAAAGAGCATTTTAACAATATGTAAAAATGCCACGAATTGTTTAAATAGTAGGATATACAGAGGGTTCTACGTGGATAGGGAGATGAAGAAATATAACTTCGTTAGTAATAACCATGCAGTTTCAGAAGTAATTGGTGGTTTGACACTAATTGCGATTTCTGTTGTGATTTTCTCATCAATATATGTATATGTATTTCCCCTCCCAATTCCAGCACCAGATTCGCATGTAAAATTAATGGGTTATGTAGATGATGAAGGAAATGCAGTAATAGAACACATGGGCGGTGAGCCTCTGAGTACATATAAAATAGACGTGAAAAACGTCAGCGGTACCTTGGTCAATTCAGCAATTTATCAAGAAGATTCATGGGGAATAGGTGAGTGTATATTTCCTACATTAGAAAGTCCCCTCACAGGAGAAAATGATATGGTGCAAATAATCATCTACAGCATTGATGATGAAGGTGAACAACAAATCTTTAATGGAATTCTTAGGGGAAAAACTAGTGAAGTTACACCCGCTGGAAATCCAATGTTAATATCGAGTCTTAGAACCAATACAGTTGAAGAGGATCTTATATGTTATAACTACACGGTTAGTCAAGAAGGTGCCTTGACATATATCTATAATTGGTCAGTGGATGGAAACTCATTAACAAGTCTTTTAATGCCATTTGACACTAATAGTTCAGATGCAGTAAAGGACTACTCGGGCCATATACCAGATGGAACTGTCGCCGGTCCAACATGGAATAGCACTGGAGTTGTAGGTGGTGCATATTCTTTTGATGGAATTAATGATTACATCGAGTTAAGTTTGCCAAGTGTTTTTAATGATGTATCCAACAATGATTTCACAATATCCATGTGGCTAAAGGGCGGAGATGTTGGAGAGCAATGGAAAAGAGTGCTGGAGGCTCGTAAGGATGATTCTAATTTTGTCCAATTATTCCAATTAAATTCTGAAATTCATTTTGGAGTCTGCGAAAATGGTTTAAAAAGTGCAGTTAAGACAGAGATACTATTGAACGATACATGGTATTATATCTCAGGAGTTTGGGATGCAAGCGAGAAATCACTAGTTATATACATTAATGGAAATGTAAGTACAGAAATAGGAAATAGAAATTATGATGTCGGATCCCAAGAATCACTACATATCGGTCAACGAACAGATAATAATGGAAATTGGCTAGGTATGATTGATGAATTTCAATTATATGATTATATCCTTTCATCAGAACAAATCTATCAAGATTATCTGTGTACAAGGGACGGATTTTCTGATAAAAGAGTTATTGTTTCAGAGGAAACCAATGTTTGTGAAAGTTGGAAATGTATTGTAACTCCAAATGATGGAATTCAGGATGGTGAATCCATAGAATCTAATGTTTTAAATATAGTTAATTATGAAGGAGGTTGATGGAAAAATGAGAAAAATAATATTTGGAAAAAATATTGGAATGGTTATTGCAATAGGACTTTTACTGTCCACTATAGTGATAGTATTCCCCTCCGAGAAAGTAAACGCTGGAACATATGATGGTGAGGATCTTGCACTTGCTATTCTTGCCAATCAATCAACACTAATAAGTTCCACATATACTGATGCAGATTCGTCTGGACATAGACAGGCGGCTGTTCTTTCATCCCTTGGAATTATGTCACCTACAGATGGTTCAACATTCGCATTATTTAGCACGGGTATGGCTGGATATGCACCATCAACTACCAATGAAAATAATCCCGGTGATGAAAGAGGATCATGGTTCGCTGGAGGAAAAAATGGATATCCAAGAGACGATGCTACACTTACAATGATCTTACAAGTTCCAGCATATATGCATTATATTTATTACGACGTGCAGTTTTTCAGTTCAGAATATCCTGAATGGGTAGGTACAATATATAACGATAAATTAACTGTCACGGTTGATTCTCCATCAAAAGGTACTTCAGAGTATATCTTTGATATTAATAGCGGATATTTTGTTTTAGACTCTAATGGTATACCAGGTACTGGTTTTGATATCTTTGCCCAAAGTGGAAATCCTGGAGGAGTCGACTGGGTTGATACGACACCACGAACACCTGGTGCTGATGCAGGTGCTTCTGATCTAGTTCCAATAGGTGGAGTGTCCCACCCTATTTCTCCACACGAACAGATTACAGTAACCATTGATATTCATGATACTGGAGACAACATGCTTGATAGTTCTGCATTCATAGATAATCTTGCGTTTTCTGGATATGCAAAGACAGAGATAGTCGCGAGAAAAACCGCACAAGATCTGAATGGAGATGATTTAGAATGCGGTGACACTATAAAATATACAGTAACTATTAGTAATACGGGAACAGCAAACCAACAGAATAACCCTGGGAACGAATTTGAAGATTTGATACCA
>Ga0255366_10081_pt1 | contig 15942 bp, 11 predicted proteins | sample ANMaggSeSYBR01C4_FD_182086 | JGI IMG/M metagenome (GOLD analysis project Ga0255366, IMG submission 182086) | Sediment cell enrichment communities from methane seep in Santa Monica Basin, California, United Staets - ANME aggregate JGI... | ecosystem: Environmental > Aquatic > Marine > Cold seeps >... | reverse complement strand
TATTCAAATTCTGCCCGGAAATGTTGGATTGCTGAGCGAACAGGATTCACCAATCCTGAACCCATAGGGCAAAAAGTATACCCGTCAATTCCATTTACCAGTTCCAGAAGCAGCTCAATATCTCCAGGATGTCCCAGCCCTTTCTCTATTCGATCCAGGATTTCGAAAATTCGCTGAGATCCTATCCGGCAGGGTGTGCACTTCCCGCAGGATTCATGTGCAAAGAATTTACTTATCCGGCGAGTGGCTTCGACCATGCAGGTCGTTTCATCCATAACAATAATTGCTCCTGTGCCAAATTCGCTTCCAATCGAACTCAAGGTTTCAAAGGCCATTGGGACCTCAACCTGATCAGCGGGCAACATCGGTGTGGATACCCCGCCGGGAATAACAGCCTTCAATTTATGCCCATCAGGTATTCCACCGGCATGTTCATAGATTATTTCGCTCAGGGAAATCCCCATTGGTAATTCGTAGTTTCCTGGCCGGTTGACATGACCGCTGACGGAATAAATTTTTGGTCCCTTGCTTTCTGCCGTACCTATACTCGAAAACCATTCCGGACCCCGTTCGATAATATGAGGAATACAAGCCAGGGTCTCAATATTCTGGACAAGGGTTGGTAAACCATACAGCCCCGCGGTGGTGGGATAGGGTGGTTTCTGCCGCGGTAACCCGCGCTTTCCTTCCAATGATTCCAGCATAGCCGTTTCTTCCCCGCAGATATAGGCTCCCGCTCCACGGTGGACAGACATATCCAGATTAAACCCGCTGCCCAGGATGTCCTCCCCTAAAAATCCATATTCGTAGGCATCTGCGATGGCTTTGATCCAGCGTTTCACACCCAGAAAAAACTCTCCGCGGATGTAGACATAAGCCCGGGTGGCGCCCACCGCATAAGCCGCAATAAGTACACCTTCGATAACCTGGTGAGGATCCTGCTCGACAATTTCCCGGTCTTTAAACGTTCCCGGTTCTCCCTCATCGGTGTTGACCGCAACAACCTTAGGAAGCTTGGTGTCCTGGGGCATAAATCCCCATTTGATCCCAGCAGGAAAACCTGCACCGCCACGGCCTCGCAGCCCAGATTGTTTTACCTGCTCAATGACCTCCTCGGGTTTCATTGCCAGCGCTTTCCGAACCGCTTGATAGCCGCCGTGATCCAGGTAAATAGATATCCGTTCGGAACCAGGGCGGTGGATGTTCCGGGTCAAAACCGGTTGAAAAGCAGAGCTGGAGGATAAGTTCCTGGCATTCATCACCACTCCCCCTCCCGCAAACTATTTATCAGCTGCTCAATACTCTCCAGGGTCATATGCTCATAGAGCATGTCATTGACCCTCAGAGCCGGAGCAGAACCGCAAGCAGCGATGCACTGCACTACCTCAAGAGTAAATTTTCCGTCTGGAGTTGTTTCTCCGGGCTGGATTCCCAGCAGGTTAGAGAGATGATCGATAATCGGTTCAGCACCCCCTGCGAGATAACAGGATAACCCTTCACAGACCTGAATTTGAAATTCCCCCTGCGGTTCCAATTTGAACATTGAGTAAAAACTGGCAGTAGACCGGACCTGGCCAGGCAGTAACGTCAACCTTTCGGAAACCCGATCAATGGCTTCCTCACTGAGCCAACCAAACTGTTCCTGGGCAAGATAAAGCGCTGCCAGCAACCTCGCCCGCTGCCGTGGATCTACGTTCATTGGAGAAAGCTGGTTCCATTCATTCCCAACCATCCGGTTCTGAAATTATTCCCATCCCTGTTTCCGAAATCCATCCTGGTACTCAAGACCTGCAGCCAGGCGGAAATAAAAACAGGCTGATTATCTATAGCAACACTTTATCAAAAAGATGTGACAAATCTTGTGAGATCATTGTGACAAAGTTGTGACAAAAAACAGGCTGGCTGATTTGATGCCAGCTCACAATCCCATCATTGATTTTGACCCAGTTTAACAAAATAAACAGAGACGAATATGTTTCCAAGGGAATTGTAAATATCAGGTAACTTTCTTTGGCGGGGATAACAGCTATCGGGCGTTGTTGATTAACAAAAAAGGATGCCTTATCTTTAACGGATCAGGCATCCTTTTGGTTAATTAAGGTAACGATATTTCTAGAGAATACCATTGCCAATATTTATCTGTACTTATACTGCTTCCACCTTAACTGCACAAACTTTATATTCCGGTATCTTTGCCACCGGATCAAGGGCGGCGATAGTCAGTTCATTTGCAGAGGCTTCCGGGAAATGGAAGTTGGCATAAACCATGCCTGGTGGAACCCGGTCGGTGACCATCGCTTGCGCTTCAATCGTTCCCCGGCGGGAAGAAACTCGCACACGCCTGCTGCCGTTTAGGCCCATTCTTTCAGCATCATCCTCGCTAACCTCAATTAGGGCCTCAGGGTAAATTTCCAAAAGTCCTTTAGAGCGGCGAGTCATTTGTCCACCGTGCCAGTGATATAACACTCGTCCCGTGCTGAGAATCATCGGATAATTCTCGTCAGGCATCTCTACAGGAGGGATGTGTTCAACAGGGGTAAACTGACCCAATCCGCGGGCAAACTGGCCGACATGCAAAATCGGAGTCCCGGGATGATCCTGATCTTTGACCGGCCATTGGAGGGTTTCTCCATTCTCCAGACGCTGCATGCTTACACCGGCATAGATGGGAGTCAGGGCAGCAATTTCCTCCAAAATCTCTGCTGCATTCTGATAATCCCAGCCGCTGTAGGCTGCTTCACCAATCTGGCGTTTTCCCTCTTTGAGGATTTTCTTCGCCAGTTCTGAGACTATCCACCAATCCGGGCGGGCAATTCCTGGTGATTCTACAGCTTTATGAACCAGCTGAACCCGCCGTTCAGTATTCGTGAAGGTGCCGTCCTTTTCTGCGAAACTTGCTCCTGACAGCAGAACATCCGCATAAGGAGCAGTTTCCGAGGGGAATATTTCCTGCAGGACAACCAGGTCACAAGTCTCCATAGCCTGACGAATATGGTTTGTATCAGGCTCACTCATGAGGGGATCCTCGCCCAGTATATAAATCGCCTTCAGCTTACCTTCCAATGCCAAGGGCATCATTTCTGTTGCGGTTAATCCTACTTCAAGAGATAGCTGCTCATCAGACAGGCCCCAAGCCCTGGCATAATCACTGCGAATCTCTGTACTGGTAACCTTTTGATAACCCGGGTAAACATTAGGCAGCCCTCCCAGGTCACAGGCGCCCTGAACGTTATTTTGTCCGCGGAGGGGATTTGTCCCGCCGCCGGGAACGCCCATATTGCCCAGCATCATCTGAAGATTAGCCAGACTCATTACGTTACCAACCCCTGTAGTGTGCTGGGTGATCCCCATCGCCCATAAGACCGCTGTTGGTTTGTTTTGGGCCAAAATTTCGGCAGCTTGCTGGAGCTCCTCCAGCGGAACACCGGTGATTTCTGAAACTCTCTCTGGAGTATATTCATCAACAACAGCTTTGAAATCATCAAAGCCTTCCGTCCGGTTCTTAATGAACTCTTTATCTTCCCAGCCGTTGGCGAGGATAATATGCATCAACCCATTCACAAGGGCGATATCGGTACCGGGTTTATGCCGCAGGTGAAGTACCGCGAAGTTTGTCAGATCAATCTTTCGGGGATCGGCAACGATCAGTTTAGCTCCCCGCTGGCGGACAGCCTGGCGGATGCGCATGCCGATCACAGGGTGATTCTCGGTGGTATTTGTACCTATCACGAAGAATGCCTGGGCATCATCAGCGATATCATCAATTGAATTTGTCATTGCTCCCGAACCAAATGCGGTGGCCAGACCGACCACAGTAGAAGAGTGTCAAAGCCTGGCACAGTGATCTAAGCTGTTGGTTCCGATCACCTGCCTTGCCAATTTATTCATCAAATAATTCTCTTCGTTGAGACACTTCGCAGAAGTCAAGAAACCCATGCTCTCTGAGCCATGGTCATCCCTTATCTGGAGCATCTTATCAGCAGTGATTCCCAGTGCTGTTTCCCAGTCCACCTCCACCCACTGCCAGGGATCTCCCTCTATCTCTGGTTTGCGCTTTTCCGCGGCTGGTTTCTTTTTGCCATCCAGTAAATACTTCCTTACCCGGGGTTTATCCAGGCGGTCAGGATGGTGAACAAAATCATAACCAAAGCGGCCTTTAACGCAGGTCCATCCGTGATTGGAAGGACCATCCCAGGCTGAATCCACCTTGATAATCTTGTTGTCCTTAACCTCCAGGATCAATTGGCAGCCGACTCCACAATAGGGACAGGTAGTCTGTATCCGGTCTACCTGCCAGGGACGGCCTTCCCCCAGGGAAAGCTTAGGCCACAACGCACCCGTTGGGCAAACTGCCACACAACTGCCGCAGAATTCACAGGGGCTGTTGTCCATTGAGCTGTCTGCTCCAAAACCGATATAGGCGCTGAAACCGCGGTAAAAAACGCTGATAGCTTCCACCCCGTTGATCTCGCTGCAGGCCCTGACGCAGCGGCGGCAGAGAATACATTTATTACGGTCAACCTGAATAAACGGGTTGGGATCATTAACTGAATAGTGGTGTTTGGTCCCTTCGTAACGGTCTTCCGTGACATCGTATTCATAGGCTAAATCCTGAAGCAAACAGTTCCCGGCTGCTTCACAGGTCATACAATCCAGCGGGTGATCAGATATCAATAATTCCAGATTAAACTTCCGCGCTGCTCGAATCCTGGGTGTGTTGGTGGAGACTGCCATGCCCTCAGAAATGGGGTAAGTGCAGGCAGGATGCAAAGCCCGTTGACCCTCAATTTCCACCAGGCAGATCCGGCACGCGCCCTCCGGGGGTAAAGCAGGGTGATCACACAAGATTGGAATATAAATGTTTTCCTGGCGGGCTGCTTGCAGGATCGTAACTCCCTTTTCAGCCTGGATTTCCTTTCCATCAATGGTAAAGTTTACTTTTCCCATGATTTGGATATCTCCTTCCGTTATGCCGGCTCTTCCAACTTTAATTCAGGTTTTCGTTTTATGGGGATAGCGTCCAGATTGCAAACATCGTAGCAAGCCCCGCATTGAATACATAGTGCCTGGTCAATAACATGGGGGGCTTTCTTCTCTCCTGTAATAGCATTCACCGGGCAGGGTTTCACGCACAAACCACATCCGACACACAATTCGGGATCAATTTCGTATGTGAACATGCCCGCACAGACACCAGCCTCACAGAATTTTTCATTAATGTGCGCTTCATATTCTTCCCGGAAAAACCTCAGGGAAGATATCACTGGCCCCGGCGTGAGCTGTCCCAGGGCGCACAGGGATCCTTCTCTCATGTATTCGGAAATCCGTTCAATTTCATCCAAATCATCCGGTTTGCCTTCCCCGTCGGTAATGCGTGTGAGAACTTCCAGCAGTCGCTGTCCGCCTATCCGGCAAGGGACACATTTTCCGCAGGATTCTGCGGAGGCAAAAGTCAGGAAGTAACGGGCAAACTCAACCATACAGGTTTCCTGGTCGACAACAATCATGCCGCCTGATCCCATTGTGGCGCCGGCTTCGGTCAGGGAATCAAAATCTACCGGAGTGTCCAGCGCTTCCATGGGCAGGCATCCTCCCAGCGGTCCTCCAGTCTGAACCGCCTTAAATTGTTTCTTGTCGGGAATACCTCCACCAATATCGTAAATAATCTCCCGCAGGGTAATGCCCATGGGCACTTCAACCAGTCCGGTGTGTTCAATCTTTCCAGTCAGCGCAAAAACAGCTGTTCCGGTAGATTTTTTTGTGCCGATGCTGTTAAACCAATCCGCACCATTCACCATAATCTGGCTCGTAATGGCAAAAGATTTTACATTATTCACATTGGTTGGTTTACCCCACAGCCCGGAGACAGCTGGATAGGGGGGCCGGGGCCGCGGTTCACCGCGTTTTCCCTCAATCGACGCAATCAAAGCGGTCTCCTCCCCGCACACAAATGCACCAGCACCCTCTTTAATCTTGAGGTTAAAAGAATAACCAGAGCCAAGAATGTTTTCGCCAAGCAAGCCCAGCTCATTGGCCTGCTCAATTGCAATTTTCAGGCGTTCAATTGCCAGGGGGTATTCTGCCCGACAGTAAATATAACCTTCCGGAGCTCCGATGGCATAGCCGGCAATGATCATGCCTTCTAAAAGGGCATGCGGATCCCCTTCCAACACGGAGCGGTCCATAAACGCACCAGGGTCTCCTTCATCCGCGTTGCAAATTATATATTTTGGATACCCTTTTGCCCGCATACAGAATTCCCATTTCATGCCGGTCAGAAATCCTGCCCCGCCCCTGCCGCGCAAGCCGGAGTCTTTGAGTTCCTCAATCACATCTATCTGTTCCATCTCAAAGAGCACTTTAGAAAGGCCGCCATAACCGCCGGATGCCAAATAATCCTCTATACTCTCCGGGTCAATGATTCCGCAATTCCTCAAGGCGATACGAACTTGCTTGTTGTAAAAAGGAAGTTCATCATAAGCAGGTATTCCTTCAAGAGACTTTCCATTCCCGGAGGAGAGTTGACCGTAGATCCAGCGTTTATTGTATTCTCCCTGCACCAGGTGCTTCTCAATAATTTTCCCCACCATCTTGGGTTTTACTTTTGCATAGGTAACCCGCGGGAGACCAGGCTGCTGAATATCAACCAGTGGTTCGTTATGGCACATGCCAATACAACCAACACTGATCACTTCTGCTTCAATCTTGTGTTTTTTCAATTCCGAATGAATTGCGGTGGCAACGTCATTTGCGCCCGCTGCAATTCCACATGTCCCCATTCCAAGGATGATTGTGGTTTTATTTTCTTCCCGGTCGGTCTTGTTTTCCCGGGCTTCATCCCGCAATTTATTCAGTTCTTCGATGTTCGTTAACGCCGGCATAAGGATTCTCCTGTCCTGATCTTCAATCCAGATCCATGACCTTTTCAACCAGGGTATCCGGGGTTGTGTTTCCATATACCTGGTCATTAACCAGAGCGATTGGTGCTAGTCCACATGAACCCAGGCAATAGACAATTTCCAATGTGTACTTATAATCCGGGTCACTTCCTCCAGCCACAAGATTAAGCTTCTCTTCCACAGCAGTGACTAATTTTGGCGCACCACGCACATGGCAAGCGGTACCATCACAAATACTGATAATATGCCGGCCGCGGGGTTCAAGGTTAAATTGAGCATAAAAAGTAGCAATACCATAAAGCTGGCTGATCGAGATCCTGCTTTTTTTTGCGATTTCGATCATTGCCTCTTCCGGCAAATAACCATACAGATCCTGTGCTCTCTGCAAGATGGGTATCACTGCACCTTTTTGATCCCTGTATTCCAAGAGGATCGGTTCCAGTAATCCGACATCAATGCTTGCTTTTTCCATGAATGACTCCCTCTTAAAATAGTTCAGATACTCATTTGAAACTATGATGTCCAGGAATAAGCTATTCCTGCTTATTCCTCATTTGATCAATTTGTGTTATTTTGAATTTCCTTTGAAACCCAAACGTTCTGGATAACAGTATACTCTCAGTTTTCCATGACGGGCATATCCAATCAGGGTAATTTTCCAGGAGCGGGCCATTTCAACTGCTAGAGAGGTAGGTGACGTGCGAGAAGCTATCACCGGACACCCCATCAATGCCCCTTTCCGGAGCATTTCCGATGAAATCCTTCCTGTGGTGAGAAGGGCTCTCCCCTCGGTTGGAATTCCTTCCAGTAAACAGGCTCCCCGGAGCTTGTCTATTGAATTATGGCGGCCGATATCCTCTGCCACTTTATTAAGCTGGTTCTCTTCCAGATCCAGCAAACCAGCTGCATGAACCCCCCGGGCTCTGGCATACAAACTGTCTTTGGTTTGTAATTTATTAAACGCGCCCAGGATGTTATCCGGCGTGGTGTCATTTTTTATCTGAAAAGGTTCTATGTCAATCTTGGAGTCATAATAGGTGATCCCGCCTCCGCACCCAGAGGTAATGACCTTTTTGGATGGTAACTCAACAGTCCGGTTGAGCAATACATCCACACAGCAGCCCTCTGGTGTAATCCGCAAGTCTTCTATTTCCTCCACGCTATTGAGAATGCCCTCATTGCTTAAGAAACCAACCGCCAACCAATCCTGGTTTAGCGGCGTTCCCATAACGGTTGCTAACTCAATACCATTAACATAAATTGTCAGGGGCATTTCTTCAATGACTTCTCCTTCCTCGTCCTGCCAGTCATGATGAAATCCCCACCAACGATTTTCTTGTGCTCCGCGATTCATCATCGCTACCTCAAGGTTAAACCAAAAACTAATAAAAAATCCTCAGGTCAAGAGGATACCATACCAAGGAGCAGCTCATGCCCGCGGCAAGGGCTGCTCCCGATACAATACTGTTTATTGTTCTTCAATCACAGCTTGGATTGAATTATGACAAACCAAGTACTTCACCCGTCTCGAAATCAATATCAATCTCGTAGTAGGCAGGTCGTGTGGGTAAGCCGGGCATTGTACTCATATCTCCCAAGAGTGGATACAGGAACCCTGCTCCTACTGATGCGCGGATATCCCGAATGGGTACTGTGAATCCTGTTGGTCGTCCCTTTAATGTCGGATCATGGCTCATGCTCAAGTGCGTTTTAGCCATGCACATGGGAATCTCATCAAAACCCAGCCTGGTGTAGAGCTCCACTTTCTTTTCAGCCAGCGGCTCATAAGTAACTCCATCTGCGCCATAGATTTCCTTGCAGATGATCTCAATTTTCTCTTTGATGGAAGTTCCCTTGAGGGGATAGAGGAATTTGAAATCGCTGGGCAGTTCACAGGCTTCCACAACGGCTTTAGCAAGATCTATTGCTCCCAGTCCTCCCTCCATCCAGTGGCGGGTGACCACAGCATTGGCCGCGCCAGCTTTCATGGCAGCTTCTCTGACCAGTTCAACTTCAGCTTTTGTGTCATCTTTAAAGCTGTTGACTGCAACCACAGTAGGTATTCCAAATTTGAGTGCATTTTCAATATGCACTTCAAGGTTGACCAATCCTTTTTCCAGTAACTCCAGGTTTTCGGTGGTATAGGCCGCATCCAACGGAGCGCCGGCGGTAACTTTAGGGCCGCCACCATGCATCTTTAATGCGCGGACTGTGGCAACCAGGACTACTACGTTAGGGATTAATCCTGAGTAGCGGCATTTGATGTCAAAGAATTTCTCCATCCCGATATCGGCGCCAAATCCAGATTCCGTAAGCACGTAGTCCGCTAATTTCAGGGCGATTTTATCAGCGATAATGGAGCTGTTGCCATGGGCAATATTGGCAAATGGACCAGCATGAACCAGGGCCGGTGTACCTTCCACGGTTTGCATCAGCGTTGGTTTAATGGCGTCTTTCATAAGGACAGTAACCGCGCCGGCGACACCCAGGTCATCCATGGTGACAGTATCTCCAGCTTTGCTGGTTGCAACAACTGCCCGTCCAAAACGTTCCCTCATATCCGCCAAATCGGTAGTCAGTGCCAGGATGGCCATGATTTCACTTGCAACTGCGATATCAAACCCGGTTCTTCGGGAGTGTCCTCCCTCTTTCGGACCGATACCGATTTCGATTTCACGCAAATGGCGGTCATTGGTATCAACTATCCGGCGCCAGGTGATGGTCTCTGGATCCACGTCCAGCCGGACAAATTTGCTGAATTCTTCTTCGGTCAGGTCATCCGGATTGGTTTTATCGATGCCTAGTTTCTTAAGCCTTCTGAACATGATCGGCGCAAACTCCCGTTTGCCATTATTATCGGGCGGGCAGAGACGGCGGAAAAGCGCCTCATCTGACTGCCGGCTTTCATGGTACATGCGGGAATCAAGTGCAGCTGCCACCAGATTGTTGGCTGCTGTGATGGCGTGAATATCCCCTGTCAGGTGGAGGTTAAAATCCTCCATTGGAATTACCTGGCTGTATCCACCACCAGCCGCCCCGCCTTTGATTCCAAAGGTCGGCCCCTGGCTGGGTTGACGGATGCAGGTAAATAAGCTCTTTCCCAGATGCGCACCCAAGGCCTGGCTTAATCCAACTGTAGTTGTGGTCTTTCCTTCCCCAAGCGGAGTCGGAGTAATGGCGGTAACATCAATGTATTTTCCGTCTGGAACATCCTTCAGCCGATCCAGAACATCAAGGGTAACTTTAGCTTTATATTTTCCATACATTTCAAGTTCATCATCCAGTAGGCCAATTTCGTCAGCAAGCTGCTTGATAGGTTTAATAACCGCAGCATGAGCGATATCGATATCCGAAGGAACCGGATCCAACAGCTCCAGTGGAGACGGGGTTACGGGCTTCTTCTCAAAAGTCATCATCTCTCTCCTTAATAAACTAAATTTACAAAATTAGAAACAAGGGAAATCCTAATTCCCGTTAGCAAGTTTTGCGGCGCGGACAGTATTGCGCAGCAGCATAGCAATTGTCATCGGACCAACCCCACCGTGATATCATCGGCCAGCAGCAGCTCAAATCCAGTATTTTCCAGGACCTGCTCAACTGTGACGCCCGGCTGGGTGGAGAGCAGCTTCATTCTTTTGGTCTTTTCGTCGTAACCAAGAATCCCCAGGGTAGTTACTACCCTGTATGGTCCAGTCCCGGGGGGCAACCCAGCTTGCTCACGCGCGCCTGGACCGGTCAGGTAACCAGGGGTGGTTATGAAATCAACTTTTTCAACAAATCTGATCTGATCATGTTTCATAATCGCGATTGTCCGCCAACAGTGAGATCCGACATCATTGCCGCCCCCGCTGCCAGGCAGCCTGACTTTGGGATGGTCGTGATCGCCGATCACGGTTGAATTGAGATTGCCGTAAGGATCAATCTGGGCGCCGCCCAGGAAGCCGTAATCCACAAATCCCCGCTGGGCAGTTTCCACGATATCCAGAATACCGGATGCCGCCAGAGCTTTGTGGAAGGTGCGTCTTTCTCCCACGGCCAGGGGGAGATCTTCCAGAATGGCGCCAGTGCCGCCAAACTCAAAAATACTCACTAAGTTAGGAGCGCGCATTTTCTGTGCCAAGGCTGCTGCCAGCATCGGAATCCCGGTGCCGATAAATGCCGTGGAATTGTCCTCCATCAACCGTGAGGCGGTGCAAATCATTAACTCGTTGGGGTTGTATTTGGGTCCTGTCATGGTTATGCCTCCGGTACCATGTCCTGCAGCTCGCTCAATCGCTCACTACCGATGAGATCCAGGTATGCTTGATGATCCTTGAGATCATAAATATATTTCTGGAGGTACTCCTGGGTTGTATCAGGATCTTTTGAGGCTTCCACCCAGGCTTTTATTTGCGGTTCGTCCCGCTCATACTCGTAGCACATTTCTCCGGGATGGGATCCAAAGGGTGCCTGGATAACCGCATCAACAAGATAATAGGGAATTATTGTCCTGTCAGGATGTTTCCGGATTTCATCAGTGGAAATTATTTCTTCCGTGCTGATCAAGAGACGTTTTGAAGCCCGGGCAAGTTCAAACGCAAAACCCATGATTCCATCGATCTGGGCGTTGCCGTATTTATCAGCCCGGTGGACATGGATCAAGCCCACATCGAGGATTAAGGCAGGAAGGAGGGCCACTGGATCTCCGGTAAAGGGATCTTCAACCACTTTCGCCGCACTGTAAGCCAGGGTGTCGGTTCCAAGCATTGACCGGGTTGGCAGAAATGGCACGCCCATTGCTGTCGCCTTAAACCGCCAGGCAATGGCCGCGTTGCTCCATTCCACACAGTGTTCCACCCGTCCGCTTTCTACTTCGCGACGAAGGCAATTGGAAATGCCGTACACTTCCATTCCGATATAAGTATGATCAAGGGCTTTAATGAGCCCTGCTCCGAGCAGGATATCCAGCTCGTAAACTCCCTGGCCAGCCACATAGAGATCTTTTTTCCCCTGGCGGACTATTTCGTTGACCAGGGATTGCGGGCAGCGCACAGTGCCGTAAAGCTCAGTGCCGATGTAATCTCCATCATGGATAAATTTCCCAACGGCTTCCGCTTCCGTCATACGTTTATCGATTAATCCGCGGGGTTTTGTTCTGTTGTGTTCCCGGAAACTGTTGAGATCAGGGGGTTGGAGCATTTTTCCCTTTCCGGAAGTGATCACCTTCATATTTATCCTCCTGAGCTTATTGTTTTGCACTGATATCAGGATTTTATTTTGAGAAGGAGTTTTGTGACTTCTTCTCCGGGATTGTCGGTCTGCTTAACCGTGTAAATTTGGCGCAGCCAGGAAGGATAAACCGTTCTCGGTTAGTGCCTGGGCTGTTTTGTTTAATGAGATGAATTTATCATGGAAATTTCCAGTCAGAGCGTCCCAGTCTCCAGTTTCCATGATCTCTTCTTTGTCGCGGAAGTAGTCCAGAATATCTGATGGGTGATCTCTGGTTTGGTCAATTTCTGGGTCCGCGCCCTCGTGTTTGGCGGAGATATTTGCTACATGATCGGCAATTTCAATCAATTCATCGCGGCGGTTGTATGGCTGGAGAACAATGCTTTTGTAGGTTTCTGTGATGTGGTGCTCAAAGCGGACAATATCTTCAAAACCAAAATCCTTGCGGAACTGGGCAGTCAACTCCATGCTCTGGTTGTCAATAGAATTGCTCCAGTTAAATCCAATCAAGGGGGAGGTGCCGTCATCCCGGGTGAAAAGTTTTGCGCCCAACAAAGTCCAGAGGGCTGCATAGGGATTATCATTGCCCATATATACGGAGATCTTAAACTCGTTATCCACTCCCAGTCTGTGAAGCAAGTAGCCCAGAAACACCGTGCCGGGATTGATGTTCAGTACCTGGCGGATACCGTAGGTTGTGTAGTAGTAGAGGAATTCATCCAGCCACTTTAAAGCATGTTTGTTAGGCTGTCCCACTCCGCCGAAATACCCCGTGATGGTTGCCGGGCCGCCGAGGTGGATGTTAGAGCCGTCTGTCCCCTTTGTGTCCAGTGTTTCAACATAACTTGCGCCGAAAATCTGCATCGCTGCAGCAAATGCCGCCAGATCGCCATCCTCTTCCTGTTCTTTCATTTTTCGGACCCGGATAAACCGCCCCGGCATCAGCATTTGATTTTCGATGGCGGATTCGGCAATCATCCGTACATAAGGAAAATATTGGCAGGCGCTGATTTCTAAGGTAACTGCGAAATCATCAGCAAAAACCATTTCATCAGCTTTCTCGCCAAGGATTTTTTTTCTGTAGTCCTTAACGCTGATAAAAGCACCCTTGTCGCGCTGTTCCTGCAACCATTCAAGATCTTCAAGGTGGTTGGGGCTGGTTTTTTTAACAAGAGCCAGCAAGTTTTCCAGTTTTCTGGCTTCATTGGCTTTGGCGTTGATTTCCTCCGGGGTGCCGTATTTAGCCACAACCTCCAGGAAATCACTAATTACCTCCATCTCCGGGTTTAGTAAGATTTCGTTAATTGCGTCCAGTTTATCAGAGGTTATTTTCAGTCTATTCTGCATGTCGGTCATAGTTTGCTCCTGTTTTTTTGGTTTGGGTGATCTGTATTCAGTAAGTAGTAAATGGTAAGTAGCAACAAGTATTCAGTTATCAGTATACAGTAATCAGTTGTCGTAAACCCCCATTATTAATGTTGGGGATAGGTAAGTGAAGAGTCATCTTCCTTAAGTTGAGGGTTCATTTTGTCCACAAAATGCATCGGCTTTGGAAATCATGCCGCCAATCATGCGACCGATTTCGCGGCATTCCTCAGTCAATCGTTGCTTATTTTCTTGGGAGAGATAGCCGCAATCATATGCAATATCTATCCAGTGTTCCGTTTCATTCACTTCAGCATCGGAATCGGTTAATTTGCTGATGAAATGTTTTTTGTAAAAACGCTTTGCCCAAGCCTCCGCGATTTGCGCTCCAATGGAGCGGGATGATCTCCTGATCTGACTCGTCAGCGAATAAGACTCATCTGACGGGAAATCTTTTGATAGTCGGTAAATTTCTCGGGACAGATCCCGTGTTTTATTGTATATCAACAAGTCCTTGTAGCTGTCCACATAAGGAAGCTTACTCGTCATTGTTACAACTAACCCCCTTTCTTCGCCAAAACAGTGAAGACTGATCACTGAATACTGAACACTGATTACTAACTACAATTTACTACTTACTATTTACAGTAACTCCTGCAGCTGTTCAAACTCGTCATCACTAATAGTGAACCAGTTCTCTTTCTTGGGGAATGTTTTGTCTTTGACTTCCTTGTTATATTGGATAAGGCCGTTCTGGAGGACTTCCCCGGCGTTGCCGTACACTTTGGCCATCTTGGGCGTGAACTTTGGATAGAGACCAAACATATCGTGGAAAATCAGCAGCTGTCCATGGGCGTCCGGCCCGGATCCCAGGCTCATGATCAGACAATTCTGAGCACGTTCAGTGATAATCTTTGTCACCCGGTCTGGAACCATTTCCAAAAGGATGCAGAATGCGCCTGCTTCTTCAAGAGCTTTGGCATCATCGATGATTTCTTTTGCCTGGCTTGCCCCTCGACCTTGTACCCGGAATCCACCCAGGGCAGCTACGCTTTGTGGAGTTAGCCCCAGGTGCCCAACTGCCGGTATCCCAGCAGCGACGATTGCGCTCATGCGGTCTGCCATTACGTGTCCCCCTTCCAGCTTGATCGCGTCACAGCTGGCTTCGGCCATGAAGCGGCCCGCGTTTAATACTGCTGACTCGGTGCTAGCCTGATAAGACATGTACGGCATATCCCCAACCAGAAATGCTGTTGGAGCGCCGCGCCGAACTGCCTGGGTATGGCGGATCATATCATCCATGGTCACAGGAAGGGTTCCGTCATAACCAAGCATGGTCATTCCCAGGCTGTCGCCAACAAGCAGCATATCCATACCTGCTTCTTCCTGGAAATATGCGGTTGGGTAATCATAGCAGGTTAACCAGGAAATTGGTTCAGCCTTCGCGGCTTTGTCAAACAGGGTGCGGATGGTAATTTTTTTGCGGTCGGACATGAGATTTCCTCCAGTAGATTTAGTAGGGCGTAGGTTTTGTTTCCGAGCCTTATTTAAGAAGGTCAGCTATAAAAACATAATTATCTTCAGGGTAGAATTTGTGTGGAATTGTGTCCAGCCTGAGCTGGGTAACCTTTGTTCCTTAATCCAGGCATTGATCCGGAAGGAGAAGACACAATTGAGGTTTTTTGTTCGGTCTAGATTCATGAGATATCCAGGTTAAACAAAATGGTGAAGAGACAGTTTCAATATTATGTCCATTATAACCCTCTATCACCATCATCTCACAAGTAACAAATTTCCATTTTCTTCATATTTGCTAAATGTTCGAGAAATTGAAATTTGAGCCATGGCTGCACTTGGAATTCATAGTTCTGAAGATGGTGATAAAAATAACTTGCTAAGCTTTGCTTTATTCGTCATAATATTTTTAGTATATCGAGTTGTGCCAATAGAAGATCTCCATTGATTTTCACAATCTGTAGTGTTTGATTTCTCATTAACAAAGGGAGTTGTATATGACTGCAAAAATTATTGATGGCCGCGCTGTCGCCCAGGAAGTCCGGGATGCAGTGGCTGCTGACGTTGCCGCCATGGTGGCGGAAGGAAAAAATCCTCCCGGATTGGCTACAGTCCTGGTGGGAGAAAACCCTGCTTCTCAGATTTATGTGCGGATGAAACATAAAGCTTGTGAGAAGGCCGGGATTCGATCCATTGGTCATGTCCTTCCCGTAACTGCCTCCCAGGTAGAAGTGGAAGAGATGGTTAAGAAACTGAATGACGATCCCGAAGTGCATGGGATTTTGGTTCAGCTTCCATTGCCGGATGGACTTGACGATGAAAGTGTTCTCCGCACGATCAGCATCGATAAAGATGTAGATGGATTTCATCCCCTTAATATCGGCCGTTTAGCCCAGAAAGGCCGTGAGCCGCAGTTTGTGCCGGCAACCCCGGATGGCGTCCTGTATTTGTTGAA
>Ga0255366_10042_pt1 | contig 15979 bp, 12 predicted proteins | sample ANMaggSeSYBR01C4_FD_182086 | JGI IMG/M metagenome (GOLD analysis project Ga0255366, IMG submission 182086) | Sediment cell enrichment communities from methane seep in Santa Monica Basin, California, United Staets - ANME aggregate JGI... | ecosystem: Environmental > Aquatic > Marine > Cold seeps >... | reverse complement strand
GTCTAATGGCGATGTTGTTTCAGGTACGATAAATGTAAGCGGTTATGCTTATTCTATCAGTGGTGGGCGAATCAAATATGTATTTGTAAAAATAGGGACCAATAGTTGGGAACAAGCAGATGGAACAGATAGTTGGAATTTATTGTGGGATACTACAACAGTTCCTGATGACCCGATTGTAATTTCTGCCGTAAGTATAGATAGACAAGGATATCAATCCGCTGTTGACTATGTCACTATTGAAGTAAAAAACATACCCGACCCTCCAAAATATCCTGATTTGCATTGTGAGGGTTCACTTAGCTGGACAAACATAACGCCAGGTATCTACATATATGGTGATTTTACAGTTGAAAACATTGGTGATCCTGGTTCACTCCTTAATTGGGAGGTAGTTGAGTACCCAGAATGGGGGGCATGGGGTATCAATCCTTCAAGTGGGGAAAATTTAACACTGGACAATGGAAAGATCACCATAAGAGCGTCTGTTTTAGTACCAGCTGAGCAAGATCAGTCCCTTACAGGGGAAATTAAAATAGTCAATAAAGATGACTTGAGTGACTACGAAATAATACAGATTTCTCTCATAACACCAAAAAACAAACAATCAATCAACTCATTATTCCTTCGGTTCCTTGAGAATCATCCAAATATGTTTCCGATACTACAATGCCTACGTAGAATGTAGCGGGGGGACAATAAACCCTCTTTCCCCTTCTTTTCATTGCTTTTATAGACTGAAACCAGTCTGTTTCATATCGTGTTATGATTGTTTAAATTATTTATTCCAGAAGATTTAAATTATTATATGTGATATAAAATTATATTGGCTTATAATGGGAAGAACCAACTATGTCTGTTAATATATGGAAAAAAGGAATGACTGCAGCCATAATACTCTTGTTTGTAATGGTGTGTTTTGTACCAGCATCCGAAGTAATTAGTGCAAAAGTTGATCACGCGGGGTGGAAAATCATCAAAAATAATACAAATATGGATTACTCTGATGAATTAAGTTCTGGGGAATATCGATTAGAAAAAACAAACATCATGACAATAGACAATCGAGAATATATTGTTGATACAATTGAAAATAAATGGGAAAAACCTGTTCAACCAACTCCTTTATTGTCTATGTTCAATCAGCAAAACGGTTCAATTCTATGGATGTATTCTGATGGTGCTTCGATACCAGTTGTTTCATTCTGCGATAATGGTAATTATATATGGGTTGGACAACGAGTAAATAATGATCGTTTTCAATTATTTAAGACAAATGGTTTTGGATTGCCTGAGTGGGATTATGAGATACCGGTCGGCTACCATATTGGAGAAGTTGATTCTTCTGCTAAAAGTGACGTTTTAGCGGGAATTGTAATAGATGAATCTATGTCTTCCCACGATATCATTTATAAATGGAATATATCTAGTAGTACTCCTAGTTGGGCGTATGAGTTACCAGATGATTTAAATCCCTCTCGTCTACGTGTATCTGATGATGGGGCAAGAATAGTTTTAGCGGCAATAGACGACTCGCAAGAAATCATTAAAATTATTGTTTTTAATTCCGATTCCAATGTCCCATCTTTAATTTATCCGATTCATTCGACAGCAGATTATGTTTACACTCTGTCTCTTGATATCTCTGTAGATGGGTCAGTAATACTTATAACACATTCATCAGATGCATCTTTAATTGATATAAATATCCCAGGTTTACGGTGGGAGGGAGAATATCCGGCAGCCATCTCGGGAGATGGGTCAATTCTAGTTTTTAATGATTATGACTATTTTGGATATATTTTATCAGTGCTTGAGTGGAACTCTTTAGATGACGAGTATGTGCATCTATGGAATAACTATTGGTCTTCTGAGGATTGGCTTATCTGTCCCAGTTGTCACACACTAGAAGTATCATCCGATGGATCTACAATCATGATTGGTGGGCGAAATGTTGATAGACTACAAAACAAAGTGGTAATGTTTGACGTAAAAAATGGTACGCCATTATGGGAATACTATACTAAAGGGGAAGGAAATTACACTAATACGGTTTATGATATCCGTCTTTCAGACGAAGGGACTATTGGGGTTGTTGGTTATTGGGGAGATGAGCTTCAAACTGTTCCTGAGTTAAATATTTTTAGAAGAAATAATTCAAAACCATTTTTCAGTGTTGACACTCCTGGTTCCATAGAATCTGTTGATATATCACCTAATGGAAAATTTGCTGTTGGTGGATGTAAAATGGTTCATGCAAATGAGATGGGTCATGGGGGAGTTATCTATGCAATTGATATTGCTGAAGACGATCCTCCAAATAAACCAGTTAATCTGTCAGGTACAACATCAGGAGTGGCAGGTACTCATTATGTGTATACGGCTATTACTACTGATCCTGATGGGGATTTTATATATTATATGTTTGACTGGGGAGATGGTACAAACAGTGGGTGGACAGGCCCTTATCTCTCTGGAGTGGAAGGAAGTTCACCGCATGCATGGAATTCAAAGGGAAACTACAATGTCAAGGTAAAAGCAAAAGATGATCCTAATGGCGATGGAGATTTATCAGATGGTGCTGAAAGCGCCTGGTCGAATCTACTGCCCATCAGCATGCCAAAAACAAGCAACCCTTTATTTTTACGATTTTTTGAGAAACACCCGTATCTGTTTCCAGTATTGAGACAACTGTTAGAGGTATAAAACGGTCCAAAAACTCAATCAATAATCTATTTATTTTTTGCCTCTCTTTAAAGCCCTATACAAAAAATATGTCAAACCGCCATATAGCACAACTGATCCAAATATTAGCATTGCTATTGCAGACAAAGGCATGATCATGTTTCCACCCCTTTTCCTCTGATTTTCATTAAAATAAATGACAGTAAAAATATGGTGATTATGGGTACGATTCCACCTAATGTAATAATCCACCATGGGTATCCCATGTAAGGATTTATGATGTTGTTCACCAGGGCAACAGCGAGTAATATGCACAGTACAAAAGGTATGACGAATTTAATAAGAATATCCCACCATTTACCGATCAAAACATCGGATGTTTTATTTGCATGTTCTCGTAACTTGTGAATTTTATACATCCATCCTAAGACCAGGCATTCTACTAAACCAATTGCCACCAGGCCAAAGTTCGCTATAAAATGATCTACTATTTCTAGCCAGTAGAGTCCACCTCCAGTTGCAAAGATCAAGCTCGCGAAAAAACCAAATGTGCAAACTATGCCTGTAGCTTTCGCTTTTGATATTTTCCATTTGTCATGTATCCCGGAGGTTACGGGCTCTATCATGGAGAAAGCAGAATCTATTCCAAATGTAAGTAGAGCGACGTAGAATATCATACCAAAAAATGACGCTGCAAATGGTAATAGAGATATGGCTGTAGGATATGTTATAAAAGTAAGGTTAGGGCCACCTATGCCTAATTCTGTTATGCCCACGCCTTGAGAAACTGCTAGGTATCCAACTACACTAAAAACAGTAAAACCCGCTAGAAACGAGGTACCCGCATCAGCTAGAGAGACAATAAAAGCATTGTTGGTTATATCAGATTTTTTATGGAGAAAGCTAGCATATGTTATCATTATTCCCTGGGCAAGACCCAAAGAGAAAAACACTTGTGCATATGCGGCAAGCCAGACATTAACGTCTAGTAAGCATGAAAAATTGGGTGTTAAATAATAGCTTATGCCTTCTATTGCACCGGGAAGTGTCAATCCTCTGATGGTGAGTATTATTAATAGAATGGTAGGAATGGGTACTGTTAGGGCAACTACCTTGCCTATACGTTTAACCCCCTTGTATAGAATAATAAACACACAAACCCATACGGCAAGGAGGCCAAGTAAAATCGGAACCCTTAATCCTCCGATGACTGCGGGACTGCTAGTGATGCCTAGAAAACTTTTTAAGAAGAACTGCTCAGCATTAATCCCCCATCGCAGATCAATAGAATATATCATGTAGGAGAAGCACCATGCCATCACAACAACGTAGTATGCTGCCAATATGAACGGTATAAGAACTGTCCACCATCCAACCCATTCCCATTTTTTACCGATCTTCTTGAATGCTTTTGGTGGGGAACTTCTTGCCCAATGACCAACAGAAAACTCAAGGATCATCATAGGGATTCCTGCAGTAAAAAGTGCGACGAAGTATGGTATGAGAAAGGCACCCCCGCCATTTTCATAACAAACATATGGAGATCTCCAGACATTCCCTAGCCCTACCGCAGATCCAACTGCTGCCATGATGAAGGCAAAACGCGATCCCCAATGTTCATTTTTAGTGATGATGTTCACCCCTGGTCAACATTAGTCAATCTTAATATTATGGGTGTATCAAAATTAATATAGTTGTTATAAATCTATCTATCATCTCAAAAACCTAAATGTTTAATGGTTTGTAAAAAATCTATTTTTAAGAAATCATAAGGACATTTTTCTAAGGATGGAACGCGTGTGAATAAACTGAGAGTACCAAAGAGAATGGAGAAGAATTCGCCCTGGATACTACAATAAATACTACAAGAAAAAGTAGGAATGAAATGGGTGCAATGTAGAACGAGTGGGAAGGATGGGATGCTATTACACTATGTCCTTTTTGGAGGAAGTATTGCGCAATAGTTGAAAAGTAACTCCCCACTCACCATACTATTTGTAATTTCCACTATAAATATCTTTTGTTTGTCTGTGTTAAAAATCTTATTATATGTCACGAATGTTTCAAATAGAAAACAATCGTAACATATAATATAGACAAGTGGATTCAATGTTATAGTATGTGGTGTAAAAAATGGATTGTGGTATCTGTGGTTTAGAATTGGAAGAGGGGCAAGTTTGCATTTGTGATACTTGCAAAAATATTATGGCATCTGGATTGTAGCAATTAGTGCTTGGTTGTTACTAAAATAAAAAAATCTTGACAGTTAAAAAGACAGTTATGAAATTGTAGATTTGAATGGAGTGAATAGTATGGGGGAAAAAATTGAGATTGATGAGAAGGAAAGATTGAAGAAACATATGCTTTTGGACAAGCTGATGGATGGTTGCTATATAGAACCGATTACAAAAGGTTTCTACTGCAAGAAATGTGATTGCATAGTCACTGTTGATTGGATTAAGAACGAAGCATATTGTGTAACTGATGGGGCAATTTGTTCTTGTATTAAGGATGAGGATGTCAAAGAACCTGTTACTATAACACAAGACGGTAAGGTGTGGCTTCTGTTGGATGACATAGAAGATTCCGAGGAAGCTGTTGATTGAAAGTGCTAGAGTTGATAAGTTTTATAATACATGCTTGTAGTGTTTTTCCACATTAATAGCATGTAAGACATATTATTGGCAAAAACTGTAAAATCTCATAAATGCCCAAAATGTTCAAGAAGATTCATGGGAGCTAATCTTACCCATTGTCCACACTGCGAAAATAAACTACTAGAAAAAAATTAATCAATAGTGCGCAAAGGATTCAAATTCCCCTATGGAGAAATACAAACTAATGTAAGGTTGTCGTGTTTTTAAAAACATGAGTGAAGAAACAAAAAAACAGGAATAGGTTTTATCTTACTAAACCATTTAAACCTAAACTTTTATTATCACCAAATTGTTCATGCTTTTCTTACGCAGGGGTAGCCAAGCCAGGTCAACGGCGATAGACTCAAGATCTATTCCTGTAGAGGTTCGAGCGTTCGAATCGCTCCCCCTGCATTTTTTACCTTCCAAAAAAACTTGGGCGAAAAACCCGCCTAAGAAGTTTTTATTACTTCCCCCTTTCCAATAACATGAAGTTTTTTAGCGTTTAAATCGAGTAATAAAAATGTATCATCTTTTGTGTAAACTATTTGTTTTTCTAATTCTAATGTTATTGTGTTTTCTTTCATATCTGCAATTTTTGCTGGTACAGTTTGCATACCTGCGGTAACATGGAATAACCCTTCTTGTAATTCGCTCGGGTAAAACTTATTCTTTTCAAAAGAAAGAGTTAATTTTGTAGATACTTCGCAATCTTCAGGAGTACATATGAAAAACCCGCGTTTCATCTCTTCAGCCGCAGCTCCCTTTATGGCAAGACCAACTCTTGATCCTGCTTCTGCTTCGTCAAAATTTTTGTCTTGCATTTGGATTGAACGTACAATTACTTCTTTATTTGTAGGCATTAACGAAAGCTTGTCATGTTTTTTTAGAGTTCCTTTTTTTACGAATCCAAGGAGTACTTCTCCAACTCCTTTGACACTAAATGCCTGATCTATTACGACCACGGGAGATATATCTATAATTCTTTTAGGATTTATTTTTTGTAGTAATTCAAATATTTTTGCGGTATCTCTTTCAATAATTACAAATGATTTGAGTGATGTATCCTTGATTATTTTTTCTATTTGACTCGTATCAGCATAAGGTGGTGATAATATAATTCCTTTAGAAATACCAAATGAGTCAAGTATAATTACAGTTTCACCTACCTCGGGGGTGAGTTCTGTAAATGAAATTATAGCAAAATCTATACAGGGCATTATCTGACTTTTTGCAGATAATTTTCCCTCTACCGGTTGCATGAATGTGAAAATACAATCATCTGTCTTTCTGTTGAACATAATAATATCTGTTTCAGATCCTTTTTTCCCAAGATCTTTACCAAGTTCTTCATCGTGAAATAGTCCAACTGTAAGATTTTTCATTAAGGGGGCATAGTCAAATTATAAATAAATCTATTTGTCCGTCTACCAAATAATTAATGTAACAAGATACAATATTGACTTATTGTGGAATACGAATTAATAATTGTTAGGTATGGTGAAATAGCATTAAAAGGCAAGACGACACGCAGACATTTTGAAAACTGCCTGATAAGCAATATAAAAAATGCATTAAACAGAGAACAGATCACGCACAGGATAAAAAAAGAATGGGGCAGAATATACGTTTATACAAATCATATAGATAAAAGTATGGGCGTTCTACAGAAGATTTTCGGGATAGTTTCTATGAGCCCCGCGGTACAAACACAAAGCAATATGGATTCTATGTCCAATCTTGCTGTCAGCATTTCAAAAGATGCATTAACTGAAGAAAAAACCTTTGCTATTAGGGCAACAAGGGCTGGGAATCACAAATATACAAGTCAGGATGTCGCAGTAGAACTTGGCAATGATCTCGTTAAAGCGACAAAAGCAAGTGTGGATTTAACAAAACCTGATTTTAAATTATTTATCGAAGTAAGAGATGAAAGCGCTTATATTTTCACAGAAAAAATACGCGGGACTGGCGGCCTACCTTTAGGTACTCAAGGAAAACTCCTAGCACTAATTGATGATTCAGACTCCATTTTGGCGGCATGGTATATTATGCGCAGGGGATGTACGATACTTTTTGTAAATATTAATAAATCTGGCACAGACATTTTAAATTCATTTATAACCAATTGGTATGCAGAATCAGATGTAACTGTGATTGATCCAAAACAGTCGCCTCTCTATGAAAATTTAAACAAAATAGCGTCTGAAAGAAATTGTGATGCTGTTGTAACAGGTCATACCATTTGTGAAGATTCTCAAAATGAATTATCTGATATTAAACTCATGAAAAAACACATTAACCTTCCGATTTTACATCCATTAATCGCTATGGAAAAAGAGGATATAAATAAAAAATGTAGGGGGCTAGGAATACCAACATGAATATAGTTATCCTTGGAGCAGGGGCGATAGGCTCTTTGTTTGGGGCGTTACTTTCCAAAAAAAATAATGTGATATTAATCGGAAGAAACTCTCACATACAAGCCATAGGAAAAAAAGGTCTGGACATTGAAGGTAAAACACAGATGAATGTGAAAATACTTTCCGAGAAGTCGGTTGATAAGGTTACTTTTTTACCCGATCTTTTGATTTTAACTGTTAAATCTTATGATACGTACTCAGCAATAAGTCAAGCCAAGCAACTAATTGGTGATAATACAGTAGTTTTATCTCTTCAAAACGGCTTGGACAACATAGATAAAATAGAAAAAATCGTTGACCGCAGACAATTAATTGCCGGTGTTACTACACATGGCGCATTTTTTTCTGAACCTGGTGTTGTCAAACACACTGGCAAAGGGCAGACTATTTTAGGTGAATTGAATGGATGGAAAACAAAACGTATAACGAGTATTATAGATGTATTTAATAAAGCAGGAATTGAGACAATTGCTAGCGAGGACATCGTAAGAGAAATTTGGATTAAGGCAATAGTAAACTCCAGTATTAATTCTTTGACTACGTTTTCCAGTTGTAAAAATGGTTATCTTTTAGAGAATCCGATACTCGAAAAGGTTGTGGAAAAAGTATGTAGGGAATCTACAAATATTGCAAATGTGTATGGTATAAATTTATCATACGAAAATATGATAAAAAAAACAAAGGAAGTGATTAGAAACACCTCTGATAATTATTCTTCCATGCTGCAGAGTTTTAAGAAAGGTAAGAAAACAGAAATCGATTCAATAAATGGAAAACTCGCTGATGTTGGAAAGAAACATGACATTGATACGACAATGAATGAGATACTGACGTATATTGTTAAATTTGGATATGGTGAGTAATTGTTTTTCTGGGAACGCTTAAAAATGTCTTTATACTCTTTTTTATTGAACAGATAGTTTGTAGATGGTGCTTATGAAAGTGTTTGTAACAAGAAAAATTCCAGAACCCGGGTTAGAATTACTTAGAAAAGAACACAAGGTAGAGGTAAATATTCATAACAGGGTTCTAACAAAAGAAGAAATCATCAAAGGATTAATTGGAAAAGATGGACTTTTGTGTCTGTTAACTGATTCTATAGATGAAGAAGTAATATATTCAGAGCCAAAACTAAAGATGATAGCTAGTTATGCCGTTGGTTACAACAACATAGATGTTAAGGCTGCAACAAAAAGAGGGATACCTGTAAGTAACACGCCTGGTGTTCTTACTGATGCTACTTCTGATATGGCATGGGCTCTTTTGTTTTCTGTTGCACGTCGAATAGTTGAAGCTGATAAATTTACAAGAGCGGGGAAGTTCAAAGGATGGGGGCCCATGCTCATGCATGGTCAAGATGTTACTAATAAGACACTAGGTGTGGTTGGTGCAGGTAGAATCGGTACCGCATTTGCTCTAAAAAGTAAAGGGTTCAACATGAATGTTTTATACGTTGATGAAAAGAAAAACGAAACACTTGAAAAAGAAATAAACGCAAAAAAAGTAACATTTGATGAGTTACTTAAAAAATCTGATTTTATATCTCTGCATGTCCCACTTATGCCATCCACACATCATCTAATTGGCGAAAAAGAACTCAAAATGATGAAGAAAAATGCGGTTCTTATTAACACATCCCGTGGACCTGTTGTAGATGAGAAAGCGCTTGTTTTTGCATTAAAAGAAAAACAGATATTTGGGGCAGGACTTGATGTGTATGAACATGAGCCAGAAATGACGGAGGAACTAAAAAAACTAGATAACGTAGTTCTTCAGCCGCACTCCGCATCTGCAACGATTGAATCTAGAACGAAAATGGCAACAATGGCCGCAGAAAATATGGTAGCAGGTTTAAAAGGAGAAATTCCAAACAATTGTGTGAATAAGGAAGTATTCAAGGAGAGATAAAAAAGTTATAATGTAAACATCCAGATCTCTGGTTCTTCTGGCAAATCTTCTTTTTCAATATCTATCTCATTCCCAACCTTAAGGATTTCGTAGTTGCTTTCTTCTAAAAAAGGCTCTATTCCCGTAATTGGTAGTGATAGACCTCCAATCTTATAATGCATTGGAACAGCTATCCTTGGTTTCACTTTTTTTATAATTCTCCAAGCTTGCTTTGCGTCAAGGGTAAATGTTCCACCTATTGGGATAAATAATATGTCAACGTCACCTATCTTTTGAACAGTCTCCTCGTCAAGATCATGCCCTAGATCCCCCATGTGACAAAATGTGATGTCCTCCATGGTGAATTTATATATTATATTATTACCTCGCTTCTCGCCACGACATCCGTCGTGAAAGGATTCAATACCTTTTATTTCGACATTTGTAATATTTCTTTTACGAGTGTCTGTTATTACCTTGGCCCCTTCTTTTTCCACGGATTTTACACTATTGTGGTCGTAATGATCATGTGAAACTAAAACGATATCCCCAGTTACATTTGGTGCGTGTATGCCTATTGATTTTCCATCGTGAGGATCGGTTACCAGTGTTATTTCATTTGTAATTCCAAAGCATGAGTGACCGTGCCATCGTATTTGAAGCAAATTTACCTCCTCTCAAAACCATGCGAATATTGCGTAATGATTATAAATAAATTATGGGCGCAACCTCCCAAATCTAATATAATCTATATTATTTTCTTCGACCCTCGCAAACATAATTTCCTTATTCACAGAATGTGCAAGTCGTACTGCTCTGCTTATTTCTGCCCATATTCTCTTGAAATTTTTGTCAACTGCATGTATGAGATACTCAGCATGTGTTTCATCTGGTTTTTTCGTGTATGCACGAAAATGAGCGCCGAATTTAAATCCTGTTTTTACAATCAGTCCACGTTTTTTCAAATCATTGAAAACAGTAATTCTTAGGTCAATATCTGACTGAGATTTTTGTATAAATTCTTTGAATTTTTTTACAGAATTTTTTCTACCTGTAACAACATTTTCTATGTCAATTACATTTTTTTCCATTAAGTACAGTGCCTCTACCATTGACAATTGAAGGCCATTTCCAAAAGGTTTACCAAAAAACTCCTTTTCTAGCAAATTTTCTCCTAATTTTTTGTCAAAAATTACAACTCTATTTTCAAGTAGGGTGCCAGTTGTTTTTGAAAATTTATGTCCACGAACATTTCCTTTAATGTCCAATTTAGAAACATCATAATATGTCAGATCTCCTTCTTCATCAACAATAGCAAACCACAGTTCCACACTTTGTTTAACCGCAGATTCAATTAGATGCTTTATTTTGTTAATGTCTATAATATCTCTTTCAGAAAATGCCGATATGAAACATAATTTTTCTTTCACCCCCTCTCCATTTTCCCTTTTGTATACGTAAAGATCATTGTCCTTGTTTCCCTCGCTGAGTTTTACAAAAAGACCTCTTTTTCTAAGATCTCTAAATATCAGGTATTTTATCTCAAAATGAGGAATGTGCTCTGCGGCTTTTTTTACAAGAGTTTGAAAGTCTATTTCTTTCCTATCTTGAAGTATTCTGATTTTTTCTTCTCCCAGTAAAAAAACACCTTCGAGTAGATTCAATGATAACTTGTTGCCAGTGGTAGTTTTACCAAGATTACTCTTATTATAAAGTCGACCCACGTCTTTTGATTTTTTGACAATTATTTTATTGTTTACAAGTTCTCCAAATATCTGCATTGTAGAAACATGTAATTGTAACGGTTATTTGGTTTTTTTGTAGTAATCCTTTATACTTCTAGGTATCTGGTCCTCGGAAAAATATTCGTCATTTGTCTTTTTGATGTAATAGTTACTCGTACTTATTGGAACCATCTTTTTATTGGATTTTTCCTTTTGTCCTCTGTATGCTGATGGCAAAAGACCAATTGCTACACCTGCACATAAGCCACCCAAACCACCGATTACAGCAAATAAGATTAGATATTCTTTGTATCTGAAAATCCCCTGGTTCCATGGAGATATATTGATTTCAGGGATTCCTATGTATCGTGATGATTGTCCGCCAAATGTACCAGTGAAGCTCAGCACTCCAGGTATTAAACCACTGTATTTAAAATAAAACATTGCAGCATCTGTAGATGATTCATTTACAAGACTTTGGGCATATTCATAGTAACTAACTGCAAGTACGGGTTCTATGCCACGGGTTCTGCTTTCACTTATGCTAGAACTAGCACTTTCTCGATATCTGTCAATTTTATCTTCTGTAATGCCATCGGCAAGTTCCAAGGCAAGATTTGCTTTTGCCAATGCCTCTAACGCTTCAAACAGAGCAGCGGCAGGATACCCCTTCTCTTTGTCATCTCTTGCTGCTTCTAATATGTTTTCTGCATCAGTAAGATAACTAGAGCTCTTCCCCATTTCCTCAAGAATAACATCTGAATAAACGATGGCTTGCTGGGCATCTTCAATATATCCCTCTGCAAGGTTCTCAAGTTCTCCCTCATCGATTTCTCCAGAATCATTGAAATAGGATGAAATTCCTATCCACCATTCTATACTATTGCTTCTTTGATTTGCGTAGGCAATGTCATATAATGTTGTCAAAAAGTCGCCATTTTGGTAACTAGAATGGGCGTCAGATAGATGCAATTCTGCATCAGATGCACGTTTTTGAGCTGCACCTACACATTGAAGTGATATCGTCCCATTTATTTCTACATTCTTTACTAGATTGCTTTTATTTATGTTTAATTCTTTCGCCTCGCTTAGAAGAGAGCTAATATAGTCTTCTTTATCTTCGGCATTAAAATACTCGCAAGAATATATTACAAAATGCGAATTAATAAGTGATTGGAAAGATTTGCTTGTGCTTGTATAGTATAATTCTTGGTCAAACCAATCTTCGGATTCTATTAATGCTTCCTCTGCGTTGTTTAAAAAATCGGTGATTTGGTTCTTATAATAGTACGGATATCGATTTGGTATTTCTGTATTATCAAAAGATTCGCTTGCATTTTCATACGACTCTCTTGAATCATTCAATAAACTTGTTGCGAGGGGCTTCATGGAGTCAATGTAATCCTCAGTTGTTATACTGGCGTTAGATTCGATTAATGGAAAATTCCAGCCAGTAAAATACAAAAGAGCATCATTAATATCCTCTGCTTCGATGATTTCGATACCATAGTTCTCAAGTGCATAATCTGAGACATTTCGCAAAACCTGTCGAGTGGTAGTTTGCGTCCAGCCATTCTCAGATACTGTTTCTGTTATTGTTTCAGTATATTCGCCCTGACCTTTTGGGATCAAAAAACGTGTTGCTCCAACATAATAAGCGGCATCAACTTTTTGCAGTATCCCGCCGACTGGGCCAATGCTCCCATCTGGATTTATCATGCCAGTCATCATCGTTTTGCTATCCATTGTCCAATTTTGTAAAAGTGATGTTATTGCCGTTGTCATAATTGCTCCTGCAGAGGGGCCACCTATGATAGGGGCAGAAGTCCGTATTACAAAGAAGAAATCGTATTCGGATGGATTAATTTCGCACCTATCATCGCCTTTAACGAGAGCACTTGCAACCTTTACTGCGAGACGTGCGGAACCTTGCATGTCTATTTGCGTTAGGGGTAAGGTATCTACGAATACTCTGCCGCTGCCGTTGTTCTGGATGGTAACTGTTATGGTGGAAGTAACACCAATGTATCCGTCATCTGTATGTGCTACTGCAGGTGCATAAACTGTGACATTACGGTATTCGATAGATACAGTTGCTTCATTTATTTCACCCAGTGATATGGCAAATGAAAACTGAGAAAAAGAGGAACATATAATCAACAGGCTAAGTACTAGCATTAAAAACTTTCTTGACATAGATCTTTCTCCTTGCAGCCTGGCTCTAATATAAGACCACATACTAAAAACTTGCTAATAATTAGTATGTGACATAAGTTGTTGGAAATTATGATAATCATGAAATATCTTGTTCATCAATTAATCGAATCAACATGTGTCCCATTATTCTTGTCGTATACTAAATTGTCAGAAATATGACTGATTTTTATGGATTATATTTTTAACATTTTACCGATTTTTTTTGTCTTTCATCCTTATGTCATCACCCTGATACCCCGATATTCTTAAGTAGGGTGATAAGATACCATTTCTCGTTTACGGTCGTTTATGATGACTATCTGGATAAGAATTTGTTGGAATATGGAGGTAATATAAATGGTTCAGCTACATGAAATGATACTAAGAGATGCACACCAATCTATGTTAGCTACGAGAATGAGAACAGAAGATATGTTGCCCATTTCAGAGAAATTAGATCAAGTGGGATTCTTTGCTATGGAAGTATGGGGTGGTGCAACATTTGATGTGGCGATTAGATATCTTAATCAGGATCCATGGGAGAGAATACGAAAACTTAAGAAAGCAATGCCAAACACTCCTATGCAGATGTTAGAGCGTGCAATGAATATTGTTGCATATCGGAATTTTCCTGATGATGTTGTTAAAAAATTTGTTTATCTTGCAAAGAAAAATGGGGTTGATTATTTCAGAATTTTTGATGCATTAAATGACCTTCGAAATATGGAAACACCAATGAAAGCAGTTAAAGAAAACGGCGGTCACGTTCAAGCATGTTTGAGCTATACTATTTCTCCCGTTCACACGGTGGATTATTTTGTAACTAGATTTAAAGAACTTGAAAGAATGGGTACAGATTCGCTTTGTATTAAAGATATGGCTGGAATGATTTCACCACAACGTGCTTATGATATTATCAAAGGAGTAAAAGATGCAGGAATTAAAATCCCAATAGTTCTACATTCTCACAGTACCAGTGGTATGACTGGTATGGCGTATCAAAGGGCAGTTGAGGCAGGTATTGATGTTTTAGATACTGCGATGTCTCCTATTTCCGGTGGTACTGCAGCACCTGCGACGGAAAGTGTTGTTGCGGCTTTACAAGGAACAAAATGGGATACTGGTTATGATTTAAAACTTCTTATTAATATTAGAAAATATTTCCTCAAAATTTGGGATAAATATCGACACTTGCATAGATTTAATGCACTTAAAGTCGATCCGAGCGTTACGCTTCATCAGGTTCCCGGCGGAATGCTTTCAAATCTAATATTCCAACTAGAGGAACAAGGCGCTCATGATAAGTATCGGGAAATTCTTGATGAAATTGAAAAGGTAAGAGATGAACTTGGGTATCCTCCACTTGTTACACCAACTAGTCAGGTTGTAGGTGTTCAGGCAGTGATGAATGTTCTTCATGGGCGCTATAAAGTTATCACAAAAGAAACAAAAGATTACTGTAAAGGAATGTATGGAAAACCTCCAGCACCAATTAAACCTGAAATCATGAAAAAGGTCCTTGGACCAAAATGGAAAGATGAAGTTGTTGATTGCAGACCATCTGATTTGTTGAAACCTATGTGGGAGGAGAGAAAATCAGAACTCAAAGAGCATGGAGTAAAAATGACTGATGAGAATATTATGACTTATACTCTCTATCCTCAAGTAGGCTTGAAATTCTTGAAGGGTGAAGCAGTGGCCGAGTTTACTTCTGATAAGCTACCTCTCCCATTTGATCATTCATTGATTCGTGGTATGGTAAAACAGTCATTTCCAGAGTTTAAACAAGTTTGGATTGAGACAGAATCTCCAGAAAATAGATCTGGCCCTGCTCAAATACCAACGGAGTTCGAAGTAGAAGTTGATGGTGAACCTTTCGAAGTAAAGGTTAACCCTGTTGGTGGGTTCCTTGCTGCAGGAGCCGACGGTGCAGCGGCACAAGAGAAGCCAAAAGATGTAGAAGGTGGCGTTAAATCTAGTATGCAAGGCACTGTCCTTTCAGTTAAAGTCAAGAAAGGTGACAAAGTAAAGAACGGAGACGTTATTGTAACAGTCGAAGCAATGAAGATGGAACAAGAGATTAAATCTGATGTTGCAGGAGAGGTTAAAGATATCTTTGTAAGTGAGGGAGATTCTGTAGCCAGTGGAGATCTTCTCATGCAGGTTCTATGAACTCATCTGATAGGTGAAATCATGCTGAATAAGATATTGATTGCAAATCGTGGAGAAATTGCTATCCGCATCATGCGGGCATGCAAAGAATTGGGAGTAAATACCGTAGCCGTTTTTTCTGATGCTGATAAAAACGCTCTCTTTGTAAGATATGCAGATGAAAAATATAATATTGGTCCAGGGCCGGCTAGTCAGAGTTATCTAAATAAGGAAAATATAATCGATGTTGCATTGAAATCCAATACTGAAGGCATTC
>Ga0255366_10080_pt1 | contig 16030 bp, 10 predicted proteins | sample ANMaggSeSYBR01C4_FD_182086 | JGI IMG/M metagenome (GOLD analysis project Ga0255366, IMG submission 182086) | Sediment cell enrichment communities from methane seep in Santa Monica Basin, California, United Staets - ANME aggregate JGI... | ecosystem: Environmental > Aquatic > Marine > Cold seeps >... | reverse complement strand
TTTTCATCTGATGTAGCCAAATACAGGAAAGAACAAGCTAAGAAGCTTTTGCAAGATGGAAAGCCAGTACGTTTTGAAGATGAACGCAATGGAAGGTGGTTTTACAATACGTTTTATCCCATTTTTGATTCCAAAGGAAAAATTACACACGGTGCCATTTTTGTTCATGAAATAACGGAGCAAAAGAAAATAGAACAAAAAAAGTTGAAAAACCAGGAAGAATATTTTTACCACCTCATACAAAATTCATCAGATCTAATTTCAATCGTCGAAGATGATGGTACTATCAGATATCAAAGTCCATCATTGGAAAGACTATTTGGATATACACCCAATGAGACAGTAGGAAGAAATATATTCGAATTTTTTCACCCAGATCAAATTCCTCGCCTGCAGAAATATTTTAAAGATGGGATTAAAAAATCAGGTTTAGCCGCAACTGTTGAATATCGTCTTCGACATAAGAACGACTCTTGGGTTCATTGTGAATCCACTGGAAGTAATTTGCTTGGTGACCCAAACATAAATGGTATAGTTATAAGTACTCGTGACGTCACCGAAAGAAAGCAGATGGAAAATGCCCTAAGGGAATCGGAGATGCGGTTTAGGAATATTTTTGATAATTGCCCTATTGGAATATATAGAACCACCCCAGATGGGAAAATTTTAATGTCGAATTCTACACTAGTCCAAATGCTGGGATATTCATCCTTTGAAGAACTTGCTCAACGTGATCTGGAAAGTAAGGCATATCATCCAGAATATCCCCGCATAAATTTCAAGAAACGTATCGAAAGTGAGAAACAAATTATTGGTCTTGAATCTGCCTGGATAAGAAAGGATGGTTCTACTTTATTTGTTCGTGAGAATGCAAAGGCAGTTTATGATAGTGAAGGTAATGTTTTATATTATGAAGGTACCGTGGAAGACATCACCAAGTATAAGCAGGCAGAAACTGCACTGAGGGCAAGCGAAGAAAGGTACAGGCAACTTGTAGAATGTTCTCCTGAAGCAATAGTAGTCCACAGAGAGGGGGAATTTGTATACGTAAATCCTGCTGGAGTAAAACTGGTTGGTGCAAAAAATCCCGGGGAACTAATCGGGAAAAATATAATGGATTTCATTCATCCAGACTACAAAGAAACCGTTCAAGAACGAGTTCAGAAAGGTTACAAGGGAAAAAAGGCACCTCGTATGGAAGAGAAGTTCCTTGGACTTGATGGACAGGTTACGGATGTTGAAGTAGTAGCAACTCCTATCGTCTATCAGGGTGAGTCAGCTGTGCAGGTTATAATTCACAACATTACTGAGCGTAAAAAAGCCGAGAGAGAATTAAAACAAGCCAACGAGATTCTTCTACAAGAACGTAATATGTTCATTAGTGGCCCAGTGGTCGTTTTTAAATGGCAAAATCAAGAAGGATGGCCAGTAGAATACGCCTCATCAAATGTAAAAGATGTAATAGGTTATACTAGCAAGGATTTTCTTTCTCAAAAGGCAATTTATGGAAAAATTATCCATGGTGACGATTTAGAAAGGGTTTCTAACGAAGTAACAACATACAGCAAAAATGATGCCGTAAGTTTCGAGCACAAACCATACAGAATAATCAAAAAAGATGGTAAAGTAATATGGATTGCTGATTACACTACAATATTAAGAGATAGAACGGGCAAGATTACCCACTACTTAGGTTATATTGTTGATATCACTGGTCGCAAGCAAGCTGAAGAGCAGTTAAAACTTCTCTCATCTACCGTAGAGCAGAGTACCGAGGGTATGGCTGTAAGTGACTTAGAAGGTAATCTGCTATTTGTGAACGATGCTTTCTCATCTATGCATGGATATACTCAAGAGAAACTTATCGGTAAACATCTCTCCATCTTCCACACCCCTGAACAGATTCCATCTGTAGAAATAGCAAACAGGCAGATCCGTGAGACTGGGAAATTTAGTGGTGAGATTTACCATGCACGGCGTGACGGCACAGTATTTCCAACTCTGATGCGCAATTCGCTCCTTAAGAATGAAGAAGGTAAAGCAATCGGCATGATCGGTACGGTCCGCGACATTACCAAACTTAAGAGGGCAGAACAAGAAATCATTAGAACAAAAGAACATCTAAAGAATGTTATTGACAGTGCATCAGAAATCATAATTTCAATTGATATGAACAACAAGATATCAACATGGAATAAAACTGCAGAAGTCATTATGGGATATAAACAAAGAGAAGTCATTGGGAGATTAATAACCTCCTTAGACATTTTTGAAGATGCAAGTGACTTACTAGAGAATATAAAAAATATTTGTGAGGGGCATGGCAAACCGTTTGATCGGATAATATTGAGGACAAAGACGGGTGCAAAAAAACTGCTGCATGTATCTTGTTCAATTATACAAGGCGATAATGAAGATATTTTTGGCATCCTTTTGAGCGGTAAAGACATTACACAAGATAGTGAAGCACATGGACAATTATTGCAGGGAAACAGCTATCTAATCACTGATGAGCATAGTGACTCTGCATTAAATCTATTCACAGATTTAACCGTAGCAGATTACAATGGCTTGTTTATCACAAGAGATACAGCTGATGCCATACGAAATGTGATTTCATCAATAGATGTGAAGACAATAGTTTTAAGTCAAGACACAATTGGAGAATTTGAACATGTCTACGAACCGGACAAATTAATAGATAGGATAAAAGAATTTATTGAAAATGAAGATAAACCCATAATATTGTTCGATAGAATTGATTATTTTCTCACTAATTTTTCGTTTGAGACAGTTATCAAAGCCATATACAGGATCAATAACATAGTTACACAGGGCAACGCTGTTTTGCTGTTACGTCTTAAGCCATCCATTGTAAATATGAGACAACTGGCACTTATCAAGGAAGAATTACAACCCATACCAAGCCAGAAGATAGACAGCATAGAACTGGAGGAGTACCTATATAACATTCTAAAATTCACATATGATCAAAACCAACACAATGTACTGGTTTCTTATAGAAAAATTAGTCAGGAATTCTCAATCTCCAAAGTAACAACTGCAAAAAGATTGAATATCCTTGAAGAAAGGGAATTAATTCTTATAAAAAAGCATGGAAAGACAAAATCAATACATATCTCTGAAAAAGGGAAAACATTGTTGCATAAAAGAAAAATCATATAAACCTATAGTTTACCTGTTTTAAACCTATTCTAAATAAACCTATAAATAGGATGTATTAGTTGCTATAAACATATAAATTGTGTGTGTTTCATCCATAAATGTGAAAATGTATCACAAGAATACTTTGCTTGGATGGTCACCCACCCCTTAAAAACACGAAAAAACTGGAAGGAGATAAAACATATGGCTAAAAATAGTAAGAAGCAAATTGAAGAAGATGAAATAAAAGTTATCGCAGAACTACAAAAAAATTCCAATGAAAATATTGGAACGATAGCTAAAAAATGCGGTTTTTCACGTCAAAAAGCATGGAGAATCATAAAAAGATTGGAAGAGGAAAAAACAATATGGGGATACCATGCAATAGTAAACAACGAAAAAGTAAACATGCATGGCTACGTTCTGCTCGTTAAAGGAAAACGTTTACCCATAAACAATTCTTTTGAAAAAGATATTGCTGAGAGAAAGATAGATAAAATAGCAGCAGAAATGGGAGTCTCTGTCGAGAATAGTTACTGGCTTCACGGCAACTACGACGGCATGATCAGTTTTTCTGCCAAGGATTTGAGACAAGCAAAAAAATTCCAGGAAGTATATTTAAACACATTTAATGGCAACATAGCTGAATTAAATTTACTTGAAAAGATGGTTATAGTGAAAGAAGGAGGATTTGTAAATCCAAAAATCAAAAAAACAAAGAGTCTATTGGAAGCTTAAATAAAAGCTAACGTAATTGATGGCAAAGGGAGAAGGGGAAAAAATAACCATATATAGGGACAAATTAATATGAAGAAATTATGCCTTCCTTCCCCCTTTCGTTGCCATAACAAATATAATCATATATTACCCATTATATAAAGGTTATTAAAGAGATTATTTGCAACATTTATCACAATCACCATATCAATTTTGTCCATAACATCCTAATTTTTCCCATTCTAAAATAGAATTAACGGGAGAAAAAACATCCATACATGGGTTGATCAGTACCCGCCCATTTCCAGACTCGGGTCCCCAAACAATATCCATTGTTGCACTGTTTTACAATCTACCGGAGTTGCTGATTGATCATGATCCACCCAGTTCATTTCCCAATCTATTGGGAATTGATTAAGATAATCAGCAAGTGTTTGTCCATGTGTTTCTCCAAGAATATCTTTACCATGGTTTTTGTATACATCAAAGAAATGAGATTCAATCCATCCACCCCGAGTGGCATCTACTCATTTATAATGTCACCCGAATTGATTTTTTAACGTCATTTTGCAGCGCTTTCTCCGGCAAGATATCCCGTTGAAAATGCTTCTTGCAAATTATAACCACCAGTATCACCATCAAGATCTATCATCTCTCCAGCAAAAAATAATCCGTTAACTTTTCGTGATGCCATCGTTTTGGGATTGATTTCTTTCAAAGAAATTCCACCCCTGGTTATCATGGCTTTTTCAAACGAACTAACCCCAATAATTTTTAAGTTCATCCCTTTTAAAAATGAAACTATTTTTTTCCGATTTTTACCAGTTAGCTGGCTTACTTGTTCCCTAGGAGTAATCTCCAAAACCTCCATTGCAATGTCCACCAATCTACTGGGTAAATTTTTCTTTAAAACATTAGAAATACTTTTTTTAGAATTAGCAATAATCTCGTTCATAAGTTGTGTATCAATTTCTTCTTTACTTAAAGAGGGTGACAAATCTATCGATGCTACTACTTTTTTACCGTCGGCCAACCAATCTATTACTTTTCCGCTTATCGACAAAATGATTGGCCCAGATATTCCAACTCTTGTGAACAAAAGATCCCCCACATGTGAAGTTATTTGTTTTCGACCACATACAAAAGTCACATTTACTTCTTTTAGTGTCAATCCTTCTAATGCGCTTGGATATGTTTTATCGGTTTTAAGGGCGACAAGGCCTGGACGCAAAGAAACAATTTTATGCCCCAGATCTTCTGCAAGCCTTATTCCTTCACCTGTTGATCCAGTAGAACCATATGTGATACCGCCGGTGGCTAATATCAAACTATCTGCCGGTACAAAGGGAGCACCCATAATATCCACCGATTGGATCTTTTTATCTTGAACTACGATATCAACCATTTGTGCACCATAGATAATCTTTACTTTGTTTCTCAATAATTCTTTTTTTAATATGTCACGCACACTAGCAGCCCTATTTGTTTCTGGAAAAACCCTTCCATCCTTTTCTGTTTTTAGCTTTAGGCCCCTCGACTCAAAAAATTCTAATGTATCGCGATTAAAAAATAGCTTAAAGGCATCTCTTAGAAATTCACCATTTTTTGAATATCCTTCAAAAAACACATCAACGTTATTTGAATTTGTGAGGTTGCAACGTCCATTTCCACTTAAGAGGAGTTTCTTCCCCAAAATATTGTTTTTTTCTATCACTGTTACTTTCTGCCCAAGTTGACTGGCTCTAATTGCAGCCATCATACCAGCCGGTCCACCACCAACCACAACAACCTTTTTTGCACTTCGCATCATCCTTAGCCCCTTGTTGTTTTCCCATATTTTTTGTTTCTCACAACTTCTCTCCGACCCAGGGTAAACCCCTTATCTTTAAGTAATACTGCAAAAGATACAATCAGTGAGATAGGTAAAATGTAGTTAAATGCGGACAGTCCTTTAATATGAATTGGCAACATATATTGTTGAAACCAGAATCCATTTAAAATTATTTTCAAAAACCTTGTTTTTTCCAGGTAAAGGGGAAAAAATTTAATTTCATGCATAATCAATGTTACACCATAATACGCCCGCATTGGGATTCGAACCCAAGTAGAAGGCTCCGCAAGCCCTCAGGATATCCAAGCTACCTCATGCGGGCATTATTTGATAATATCGACCATGGCCACCTTTTCCAGAATAAGATGCCCATATTTAGCTTTCATGACTGTTTTTATCTCATTTTCCTTAATACCAAACTTCCTAAGCGTATCTATATCACCTTCAAGAACAGAATCATCTCGGACTAAAGAAAAACTCTCTAAAACTTCATCAACCAAATGATCAGATAATTCACTATCTCTAGCTTTAACATCATTAACAAACACAAACGCAATATTTCCATTACCTTTTTTTATCCCCATTTTTGGAATGGCCAGTTTTATCTGTCTTTCCCCAGATGCATACAATAATATCTCTTTATCCAATGAATTAGTAGTATTGGTTTTTCGCTCCATTGCTCTAGTAGCATGTTCCACTGAGGAGATGAGATGTGCTTTTCCAAAGATCATATCCGCATCAAATACTTGAATGATAACCTGATGCTTTTGTGCAAAACTGATAACTTGTTTTAAAAAACTGTCAATATCTTGAATGTTTCCCCTTGCCCCAATAAGTTTAATCATATGTATCCTCAGTTACTTTTTAACAACGAATTCAGATAATTCCCTATCTTCCCCCTTATCACTTTCCCCTATTTGTTTTTTAATGCTCTTTGCTATTCCTTCACCTATAGTCTTAATCTCTGCTATTCTCTTGACAGGTACACCGCGTAAGTCGCCGATTGTTTTAAAGCCTTCATTAAACATTGCTCTCGCTCTGATTCTACCTATGCCCTTCAAGGATACAAGATTAAGGAGCTCCTTCTTACAACCATATTGAACCCTTAACATTATATCGCTAATATCAGAAACACATTCAAAATTATACATGCGAGCAAACTCTCTAGAAGCATGAAGAAGCCATCCGGCCATCTCTACAATGTTGTGGATATCGCCAGGGCCAACATTATATTTTGATACAATTCCATCCTCTGGTATTTCATCAATCCAATCTTCAATCAACAACGCTGTCTTAAGATCGCTTAAAAACCACTCATATTCTTCTCTTGAAAGAACAGGCACCTCAAGTAAAAAATCACCAGCATGTTGTTCTGCTTTTTCTTCCACCCAGAAATCTCCTTTCCTGAGATACAATGAACGCACATCTGGAGTTGAACATACAGCATGAATAAAAGATAAAGATGACGTTTCTTTGTTGCATGATTTTTCAAGTGCTTTTTTCAATTGTAGAGCAGATAGTGGATCTATATACAAAGAAGAGGTTCTATTCCCAAGCAATGTCGAAAGATACTTATCATTAATGCATTCGATAAAACCATTCTCTAACAAAAACTCGATGGTCGCATCTATATCACCCCTAAGAGCCAATGTATCAGATTGATGAGCATAAAAAGTACTATCTATAAACTTGTAAACGCCCTCTTCGCTATCTACGAAATTGGTTGCAATTGCAGATAATAAATGCATTCTAAGTGCAGTCTGACTGCCAAGTTTAGAAAAAATAGGTTCCGTATCTCCTAAGATATAATTATCGAAAATTTGCTCATTTTGTTCCTCATTTTTTGCTATGGCAATTGCCTCTCCGTGTTTATCATACCTGGGCCTACCCGCTCTACCTGCTTGCTGTTTATATTCCAAAATAGGAATGGGGCGCATACCAAAATTTGTATCATATCGCCACAAATCCCTGATAATAACACGTTGAGCAGGAATATTAACACCGGCTGCCAGGGTTGGTGTAGCTACAATACATTTAATCAAACGCTTTTTAAAACCTTGTTCTACAATTCTACGTTGAACGCTAGAAAGTCCTGCATTGTGAAACGCGGCTCCTTTCTTTATGCATAAAAACAATTTTTTATCAACCGACGTAAGCTCGGGCAGTTCTTTTTTCATCGAAGTCAAAAGTTTCTCCAAATTCTCCTTGTCCTTGTTAGATAGATTTTTTTCGATTGTTGAAGCTAAATTGTTTGCCACGGAAACTGTTGATCTTCTCGTATTTACAAAAACAAGAACTTGTCCACCATTTACAACAGAATTTTCGACTAATCGTTCGAGAGGTTTTTTTTCAGAGCCGTCTATCTTTACAGTTTTTCCATCATCATATTTAACCTTGTGTTTAAAACATACTCCTTCTCTAAGAGGAACTGGCCTCCAATCTGACTGAATTAGTTTTCCATCGAGCCAAATTGATAGCTCAGTAGCATTTTTAATAGTGGCAGAAAGCGCAATTATCTGAGTTTTAGGATTCAATGCCTTAAACCGAGATATAATTACTTCTAGTGTTGGACCACGGCCAGGATCATTAATCAGATGCACCTCATCAATCACAAGAACCCTAACTTTATCAACCCAAGTAACACCATGTCTTAGAAGGGAATCTGCTTTCTCGGAGGTACAAACAATTACATCATATCTTGAAAGTCTAGGATCAGAATCGTCAAGATCTCCTGTAGAAATGCCTACCTTGAGTCCAAGTTTTTCAAACAGTTTAAGTTCTTCATACTTCTCTCTCGCAAGAGCTTTTAATGGTACAACATACAATGCCTTTCCAGGTTCATTGATCAATTTGTGTACAATTGCAATATACGCAACAAGACTTTTTCCACTGGCTGTAGGGATGGAAAGAACCATGTTTTTTCCATTTAATACATGTGGTAATGCCTTTGCCTGTGGTGGGTAGAGTTCTAATATTTCATGTTCTCTCAGAACGTCGATGATGCTCTCAGCTATTGGAAGTTCATTCAGTTTCATCTGTTTTCCGTATGATGAAAGAGGTTATAAAACAAAAACCTTATTCATGATTAACAGAATACCTGGTTGATATCATGGGCCGAAGACAAACAATGATGGAGAAGTACAAGCAGCAAATGAAAGCATACCGGAAAAAAAGGATGAAACTAGATAACACTCCATTTTTACCACCTGATGGAAATGTGTATGTCATGGATTCCCTTGATCCAACAAAAAAGATAAAGGTAGAAGTTTTAAAAAAACGTACAAAACAACATAGAGACATAGTTGAAAGTCTAGCGTGCCCAGTATGCGGAAACCCAATGGAGTGGAATAGGGCATGGGAAGCGTTTATCTGCGTGAAACATGGCAAAAAGGCAATTTATGAAATTGTGAATGAAAGCTAGAATTGACATCCTTTAAGTACATCTTACCACATTATTAATCGGTGATTTGAGATATGGTAGAAGAAAAGATTGGCGTGATTATACATTTCTTCACAAATGTCAATGTAGCTGCGATAAAAATAACATCCGGTGAACTTAAAGTAGGAGACACTATTCACATTGTTGGTGCCCATACCGATTTCAAGCAAAAAATCGATAGTATGGAAATTGATAGAAATCCAGTTCAAATGGTCCAAGCCGGCGATGATGTTGGCATAAAAGTTAAGGAAAGAACTAGAGAACACGATATTGTATATAAAATACCAGAGGAATAAAATATGAAGGAATTATCTGAAGTTAGATTATTGAGAGTGAATCGATATGTTATTGTCGATGATGAACCGTGTAAAATCGTGAGTATATCTACCTCTAAACCAGGTAAGCACGGCGAATCAAAAGCACGTATCGAGGCAATTGGTGTCTTTGATGGGCAGAAACGAAGCATTGTCCACCCAGTTAAACATAAAGTGCATGTTCCCATGATTGACAAACGAACTGCACAAGTATTGGCTTTAATTGGTGACAGTGCCGTCCAACTTATGGATCTAGAAACATATGAAACCTTTGACATGCCGATTCCTGATGAGTTCAAAGGTCAGCTTGAACCCGGGAAGGAAATACAGTATTTAGAGGCGCTTGGTAGAAAGAAAATTACCCGCGTTTAAATAGCCCGAGTATTTTGCAACCATTGTAAAAATTAAACATCTCAAGGTTAATATGAATTTTCCAAATTACTTTGCCGATGCTGACTCAAGTCTTAACGAGGCAGAGTTTGTCATATTTGGCGTTCCATACGATAAAACTTCTTCTTTTAGATATGGCGCCGGTAAAGCCCCTAATGAAATAAGACAGACCAGTTGGAATTTTGAAACATTTGACCTAAAGACAGGGGTGGATTTTAGGGACATTAGAGTACATGATTATGGCAATATTGATGTAAAAAACGAAAATCCAGAAACAATGGTGAAAAAGGTTAAAGAATTTACATCAATACTCTTAGAAAAAAACAAATTTCCCATAGCACTCGGCGGAGAACATTCTATAACGTCAGGAATTGTACAAGCTTTTCCAAAAGACATAGCAGTTTTATCACTCGATGCCCACATCGATTTTAGGCAGAAATACGAAGATGACCCATACAATCATGCCTGTGTCTTGAGGCGTGTTGCTGACCAGATAAACATAAGAAATATTGCAGTTTTAGGTATCAGATCAGCAGAAAAAGAAGAGTTTGAAGAAGCAAAAAAACAAAATCTTTTCCATATTGATTCATTTACTATCAGAGAGACGGGGATTAAACAAGCACTAGATGAAGTAAAGAATCATCTTAAAAACAAGAGGGTATATCTCACATTAGATATTGATGTGTTAGATCCAGCGTATGCTCCTGGGACAAGTACACCCGAGCCCTTTGGACTAACATCCTTTGACATTCTTGAGTGCATAGAAAGCTTTTCTTCCCAACTTATTGGCTTTGATGTTGTAGAAGTATGCCCACCATATGACAATGGCGAAACAGCACTTCTTGCTGCTAGGTTTGTAAGATGTGTTATCGAAAGAGTATGGTTAAAACACCATAATTAGCTTAATATATGATAACTTCATTCAACGCTGGCATGCAAAGTGAAAAAATAGCGGTAATAGCGTTAGTAGTTATAATTGTTGGAGCCTTGTCAGCATATTCATTGGCAACTTACGGTGAAGATATTTTCGACAATCTTTTTGGAGAGAACAAAGAACCAGGGGCCATTGCACTTGGAGATTGCGCCGATGTACATTACATTGGCAAATATGCTTCAAATGGTACAGTTTTCGATTCATCTTACGAAGATGTAGAGAATAAAACTGGTGGAATCCCTTTACAAATGTTTGTTAGTACGAACAAAAGTGCAGTTTCACCTAAACCTGGCTATATGGAAGTTATCGAAGGACTAGCAGAGGGACTTGTTGGATTAAAAGAAAATGATACGGCAACTATTGGCCCCATACCGCCAGAGAAAGCATATGGAGCTAAAAAACTTGGAATCGGCGATACTTTCAGTACAATTAACCTTGCTCTTGAGATGAATCAAACTGTACAGGTGATCGACCTCACTAGTGACTTCATAAGTCTAAAATGGATAAATGTAGAGACTCTCGGCAAGTTTACAATGCCTCAGATGATTTTGAAAAATTTATCAAGTATGGACCAAAGCGAGATGATAATTATCCCACCGCCACATTCCATATGGGAAAATTCCACAGAAGTAATAAACATCACAGATGAAACAGTCACAGTAAAAACTACACCTACAGCTAGTGAAAATTTATCTGAAACTCTAAAACCTATTCAATATGGTATTACAGACATAATGTTCATCTTCCCGGATGCAACAACTGCAACATGGAATGAAACAACTATAACAATCACTAGTTCTCCAGAGATAGGTAAAAACTACCAATATAGTCAAGATACTGGCATGGGATACGTAATGAATATGACATTTACCATAGAATCTATTGTCAATGACACGATAAATATTTCAGTTATGTACGAAGATAGCGAAGAAAAAATGTATCAGGAGGTCAACAGCACTCTAGAATTCGACAGGATTTTTACCATGCCTAGAGTATACAACAATATTCCACTTATGTATCAAGAGTATCTTTTTGCAGAAGATCTTCAAAGAGAAGGATACAGCTTACATGATCTGGCAGGAGAATCTTTAATTTTTGAAGTAGAAATAGTAAAAGTTTACAAAGCATCTCAAGAAGAAAGTTGAGTTTTTATCTCTTTTTCAAGCAAATCCAAAAACTCTTCTTCTTTTCCTTTTGGAATTGTAGCACCAGCAGCGATGTTGTGACCACCACCCACTCCGTTTAATAACTCAGCTGACTTCTTCATTGCCATAGAAAGATCCAGACCTCTATCAATTAATTCTTGGGTTCCACGAGCAGATGCTTTTACTTCCCCCTTATCCTTATCGGCAAAGCCTATTAAAGGCAAATTACTGCTAGCTTCTCCAGAATTAAGAAGCATGTTTGCAACAATTCCAATGATGGTATCTCGTATGCCTGTACCAGTATGGAAAAACTGCAGATATTCTCTTTTTTCAATTCCTGCTTCCTTTGCAAATTGCAACCCTTCAACAAGATTGTGTCTATGCCCCTGCAAAAGAGTACGTGCCTTTTTGAGCCATGTGTCCCTATCACCAAGACAAACATTTAATCCTACATCATATTGACCATATCTTGCAGTAGAATTCAAAAGTGTAGCAAATTCTTTAGCATCACGAAGCTCAGTACCTTCTTTTTCTTCATCTAAAATATATACTTCTCCAACCAGCCTCTTTGCCATCTTATGACCAAAACCTTTCGTTAGAAGCAACCGTGCAATGCCAGATATTATCGTACGCCGCTCATCTTTACTTAGATGAGCCCAGTTTCTCCAAGTGTCTCCATCTTTCATTTTTATGCCCAATTCACGTAAAAAGGCGATACATGCAGATTCTCGCCCACTGAGACCAGGAATTAAAGGATCGCTTGCATACTGTAATAGTTTGTAAATTGGACGGGTTTCTCTGCCAAAATAACGAATGTCAGTTTTATATTGAACTACACCTGCACTCTTTCCATCCTCAAGAATTTGCCGGTTAACACCCGCAAGTCTGCAGTGTTTCCTATCCTGAAGATCCCCACAAGCTCCGACAATCGCCAAAGAGGCGAGATCCATGTTTTTTTGATCAATTGACTTGGATACAAAATATGTCACACCAGCACCACTTATCTGAAAAGATCCATCCAATCCAAAGAGATGCGGATTCAAATGAAAATTAAGATCTGAATCATCCGGGCATACATGATGATCTGTGATTATCTTATTAATCTCCGGAGAATTCACACTGATACTACTTCCAAGATCAGTAAACCATACAAGTTCATGATTCTCATTTTTTAAACGCTCTAAAACCATTTTATCGAGTTGTTTAACAAATTCTATAGAATGTTGTTTACCCATACGCTTTAACGTTTGAGCGGCAATTGCACCTGCAGTTATACCATCTGCATCTATATGGGTTACAATATGAATTTCTTTTGAACGGCTAATAATGTCTGCTAAATTTTTTGCTCTTTTTAACAAATGAGTGCACCAACTTAGATATTATACAAGATAGAAAAGATAGTCTCTGCCCACCTATATTGCAAAAGACCACTAATCTCCCATCTTCAGCTACCCATATTGCTTACTAATGATAAGTAGTTTCCGTTTTTACGATTTATCTTAACGCCAAAATCTGACTAAATGACAGAAAAAAAATTGGAAGATAAACAAACCTGCCATTAATTGGATTTACTTGTTTTATCCCCCAAACAAATATCGTACAGTTTGTCCTATCTTCTTGAGATCAACTCAACAATATCGAAACTTCTCAGTTCCCAAACTTTGCAAATCATTAACTCTACCTCCCCACTATAAAGATCCATAGCATCTGCTCTCTTAAAAAGACATATGGTTTATTTTATTATCAAGAACGCAAGGAGTAAATAGACAACAACTCGTTTTCTTTAATTTACGTTTAATCTTTCAAAAGATCAATATGTAAAAAAAATAATGTGAGGCAGATATTATTTATCCGCCATTGCTTTATACTTGTTATACCGAGCGTTTACATCTCCCTCAAGTTTCTTATGAAGCTTCGTTGCCTCATCGGGGAATGTTCTGGTAAGAACGTTGTATCTCATCTCACCCATGATGAACTCATGTAGCGTCCCATTTGGCTCTTTGCAATCCAGTTGGAATGGATTTTTACCCTCATCCGCAAGTCGTGGATCGTATCTATATAATGGCCAGTATCCTGCCTCGACTGCAAGTTTTTCCTCATCTTGGGTTTTTCCCATACCTGCTTTTATTCCATGATTAATACATGGTGCATACGCAATGATGAGTGACGGACCAGGATAAGACTCTGCCTCCTTGAGTGCCTTAATTAGCTGATTCTTGCTTGCACCCATTGCAACTGAGGTAACATATACATATCCATAGCTCATTGACATTAGTCCAAGATCTTTCTTCTTGGTTTTTTTACCAGATGCAGCAAACTTCGCTACTGATCCAACAGGTGTAGCCTTAGATGCCTGCCCTCCTGTATTTGAGTATACCTCAGTATCTAGAACAAGAATATTGATATCTTCACCCATTGCCAATACATGATCAAGACCACCATAGCCAATATCATATGCCCATCCATCTCCGCCAACCGACCATATGGACTTCTTTGTAAGCATATCTCTTGATCCCCATACTTGGTTAAGCAGTTCATCACCATGGTTTTCTTTTAGTAATGATTTTATCTTGTTGCCATATTCTTTGGATTTCTCAGCATTATCTTTATTCTCAAGCCAACCAGCAAACGCATCTCTTGCTTCGCCTGCGATTTTATTTTCATCAATTGCTTGTTTCACAATTTCAGCAAGTTTTGCCCGACGTTGAATGGTTGCAAGCACCATACCAAAACCATACTCCGCATTATCCTCAAAGAGCGAGTTTGCCCAGGAAGGCCCATGTCCATCTTTGTTAACGGTAAATGGTACTGATGGTGCAGAACCGCCCCATATTGAAGAGCATCCGGTGGCATTTGCAATAATCATCCTATCTCCAAAAAGCTGTGTTATCAATTTAAGATATGGTGTTTCTCCACAACCTGCACAAGCACCAGAAAACTCCAGGAGTGGTTGTTGGAATTGAGATCCTTTCACACTGAATTTATCAAACTCTCCAGTACGAATTGGTATGGTTTCAGAATATTTTCTCAATGGTATCTGCTTGTCCATCTGAGTACTAAGTGGCTTCATAATAAGAGCCTTTTCTTTTGATGGACAGATGTCTTCACAGTTTCCACAACCTACACAGTCCTCTGGATATACTTGTATTCTAAAGGATAAACCATCCACTCCTTTACCAACAGCTTTCTTTACTTCAAAACCCTCAGGAGCATTTCTTAGTTCCTCATCAGTCACTAATACTGGTCGTATGGCAGCATGTGGACAGACCATAACACATTGATTACATTGAATACAATTTTCCATCTTCCACTCGGGAATATTGATTGCCACCCCACGTTTTTCATATTTTGTCGTAGCAGTTGGAAAGATACCTGCAGGCGTAAATGCACTCACGGGAAGTTTATCTCCCTGCTGTGCAAGCATCGGTCGCATAACTTTCTTCACAAAATCAGGTTCATCTGTTTCCTTTGGCATTTCAGGAGTTAGTTGTGTCCAAGATTCAGGATAGGAAATCTCTTGAATCTTACCAAGAGCAGCATCTACAGCACTCCAATTCTTCTCCACAATGTCTCTTCCCTTTTTACCATAGGTTTTTTCAATTGCCCCTTTAAGATAACCTATTGCCTCATCAACTGGAATAACATTTGCCAGTTTGAAGAATGTAGCCTGCATAACCATGTTGATTCGGTTGCCAAGTCCCACTTCACCGGCGATTTTTACAGCATCAATTGTGTAAAACTTAAGCTTCTTCTCTGCAATTGTTCTCTTCAATGAATTTGGAAGATACTTCTCCATTCCTTCAAGATTCCAGGAGGAATTTAATACAAATGTACCTCCATCCTTTATACCTTCAAGAAGATCATATTTGTCAACGTAAGATGAGTTGTGACATGCTATATAATCTGCACTATTGATCAAATAGGTTGATTTGATTGGAACCTTACCAAATCGCAGATGAGATATCGTAATCCCACCCGATTTTTTAGAATCATATGCAAAGTATCCCTGTACATATTGGTCTGTGTTGTCACCAATGATTTTAATGGCATCTTTGTTGGCCCCAACTGTTCCATCTCCCCCAAGACCCCAGAACT
>Ga0255366_10079_pt1 | contig 16161 bp, 12 predicted proteins | sample ANMaggSeSYBR01C4_FD_182086 | JGI IMG/M metagenome (GOLD analysis project Ga0255366, IMG submission 182086) | Sediment cell enrichment communities from methane seep in Santa Monica Basin, California, United Staets - ANME aggregate JGI... | ecosystem: Environmental > Aquatic > Marine > Cold seeps >... | reverse complement strand
GGGTAAAACCTCCTTAACAAAATTGCAGGATTGTAAAGTCTGTCCAATTATTTTAGCCTTTTGATGATCTTCATTTAATCTGGAAATATTATTCTCAAGTGCATAAGTCCCTGCGGCAGCAATGTATCCGGCCTGCCGCATTCCTCCACCAAACACTTTTCTGATCCTTCGGGCTTGTTTTATAAAGTCTGCACCTCCAATTAATAATGATCCGATTGGTGCTCCCAATCCTTTGGAAAGACAAATTGAAATGGAATCAAAGATTTCACCCACATGTTCAGTCGATTCTCCTGTAACGGCTAAAGCATTGAATAAGCGGGCACCGTCCAAATGAAAGTTAAGATTATTTTCTTTGCAGGCTTTACTGATCTTTTTTAATTCATCGAAATCATAACAACGACCTCCACCACGATTGGAAGTATTTTCAGCAACGACCAGTTTAGAAACAGGAAAATGTATATCATCAGGATTGATATTTTCAAGAACTTGCTGTGCTGTTATTCTCCCTCTATCTCCATTTATCAACCTTACAGATGCTCCTGAATTAAATCCTATTCCACCTCCTTCATATCGATATACATGTGAACTTTCATCACAAATCAACTCGTCACCAGGCTTAGTATGGACTTTGATGGCAATTTGATTTGTCATTGTTCCGGAAGGACAATATAAAGCTGCCTCTTTACTAAACATAGTTACTGCTTTTTCTTCCAGTTCAATTACTGTCGGATCATCACCAAAAACATCATCCCCAACCTTTGCTGAAAACATGGCGTCAAGCATTCCTTTAGAAGGCTGGGTTACGGTATCACTACGAAGGTCTATAATTTGAGTCATATATTTGGGTATTCACCCCCCCTTTCATCCCCCCTCCAAGGGGGACAGGAGGGGGGTTATTTCGTATATTGATCGATCACCTTACTTATTGCATCCTGGCAAACCGGACAAAACTGTTGTTTATTTCGTGTAAACATAATACAGTCCGCATAGGGCCGGTATAATCCATATTGCATATATCCGCCACCTTCAAATGCTCCCACTTTTCCTGTATATTCCATGTGATCAAGGATTGCAGCAGATTCTTTTCGTTCCCTTTCAAATAATGCCTCCACCTTAGCTTCGGGGACTTTTGCCGCCCGAAGTGCATTTCTTTCATTCTGAATACCATAACTAAAGTCATCATATTTTTCTTTTTCCCATGGAGTAGGAATGGGTGTATCTTTTTCCACCAGGCTATTCCATTTCAGGTCGTTTTTATCCAGTAAAGCTGTAATGTTTGGTTCATAAGGCTCTACTGTAATCTCTCCAACATCATAAGAAACCGAAGATGTATAATATTCGTCTGCAAGTCCGGCAAAATGATGGCCAAATTCATGCACGAAAATATAATCGGAAAACCTGTTGTTAGCTGCAACTGTAGCATAAAGCCGGTAAATTCCTCCTCCCCCGTATGTTTCTTCGTTTATCAAAAGAAACATGAACTCATAAGGAACAGTAGCCGCAACATCTCTTATAGTCCTGTTATCATATGCGAGTGCGTATCTTTCAGAATCGAAAGAGCTATAGCTTACCGATAGGGGTGTACGTTTAAATATTCCGGGGTGTGGCCGATTTACACCAGATACTTCAGAAGGTGTCTCAACCGCACTTACGTTAAAATCACTTTTCCGTGATTTGAATGGCTCAACCTCAAACAACTCACCAACCAATCGTTTCACGTCGTTCTGATATTTCTCCATTTCTTCAGCGGTATACCCATCTCCAAGGATCACAATATCAACCTTTTCAGAGGCATGTCCATTTTTCAAATAATTAAATACTTCATATGATTTTAAATCTTCTGCTGGATTGACCGACCGGGAGGTAGGATCTATGTCAGTTTCCCAGATTTTAACAAATTGATTTGTTGCATCTCTTTTTTTCATTATCAATTTAACAGGATTTATCGGCCAGGGAAACCGAACCGATTCATGAAATGTACCCCATTTTTCTTCTGCTTCAGGAATGGTTTGCCACTCGCCAAATATGCTGGCAAAGCCCTTGTTAAATAAGATTATGGATGTTTCTTTATCCTGAACTTCAAAAAAATATAATCCCAGGTTCAGATTATCAATCAGTTTCATTTTACTTCCAGCCCATTCCCCATCATTTAGTATTCTATCGATCGCAAAATGTTCTTCAGCAGCATTACCGTTATGAAAATAATCTACCCGCATGGTTTTATTCTCAAAGTAATCTTTGAAATTAATGGTTTGAACAAACTGGCTATAGCTATTGCAGAAGGCAATAAGCATAAAGAAGAGAATAAAATTTCGTTTCATTTCATTAAATTTAAATTATGAGAACAAATGTAAATGAAATGTTTAAAAAAAGAAACTCAAAAGTTACGATATAATAAAATGCAGATTTAATTCCTCCAATTTTTAATAATTACTTTTGGTATTCAAAATTCTATAATTCAACAATTAAATATATTCATGGGTTACAAGGAAATAGAAATAAACCTGCCAACAGCTTATACTGAAGATCAACTGAAACAAACCATTTCAAAAACACTTCGATTCAGGGAGTTCTCATATCAGATGATCAACAAAAGCCTCGACGCCAGAAAAAGGAAAAAAATCCTTTGGAGGCTTAAAATTGGTATCAGTTCTGCTCATCTCAAGGGAGGGTCACCTTTGCAGAAAGATGCTTTACAAATTATCTATAAAAAAAGAAACAAAAGTATTGTGGTAACCGGAAGTGGCCCTGCCGGTTTTTTTGCTGCTTATGTGCTTCAAAAATCAGGTTTTGATGTCGTACTTATTGAACGGGGTACTGATGTGGATAAAAGAGCAAAAGGGATTGGAAAATTTGAAAAAGACGGTGTGTTTAACCCACTTGGCAATTACGCGTTCGGTGAAGGTGGTGCCGGTACTTTTTCGGATGGAAAACTTACCACGAGGTCTAAACGTGTATCTAAAGAAAAGGAATTTATACTATCAAGTTATATTGCTGCAGGAGGACCTGCTGAGATTGCCTATATGTCTCATCCCCATCTCGGAACCGATAACCTTAAGAAAATCGTAAAGAACATGCGGGAAGAATTCAAACAGTTGGGAGGAACCTTGCTTTTTGAAACCTTATTGACCGACCTGACTATCAAAAACAGAAAAGTTATTGAAGCTGTTACATCAGACGGAGATTTGCCCGGAGATTATTTTTTAATTGCTCCCGGTCATTCGGCTTATGAAACGTACCGCATGTTAATGGACAAAGGGGTTCCATTCCGAACGAAAAGTTTTGCTATAGGTAGCCGTGCTGAACACAAGCAGGAGATCATCAACCGGGCGCAATGGGGCATCGCCACGCTTCCCGGTGTAAAAGCTGCTGAGTACAGACTTACAACTCCTGCAGACGGCAAACACCAGGTTTACACATTTTGTATGTGCCCCGGAGGAAAGGTTGTTCCGGCTACGGCCTATCAACAAACCAATATTGTCAACGGGATGAGTTATTACCCTCGCAATGGAGAGTTTGCTAATGCAGCCTGCGTGGCGGGATTTCATCCTGACCAGCTTGCCGGGCGGATTGTTTCACCCTCTGAAGCCCTGGATGAACTCGAAAAACTGGAATCTTCTTTCTATGAATTCTCAAATAGTTATGCAGCTCCTTTCTGTACCATTAAGGATTTTATTTCACAAAAACTGACTGAAGAATCTGTAAAATCAAGCTATCCACTTGGCCTTTTACCTGCCCCACTCTGGAAAATGCTGCCACCGATGGTTACCCGCTCCATACAAAAAGGACTGCAAGATTTTAGTAAGAAACTTAAAGGATACGAACGAGGCATCTTGCTGGGACTGGAAAGTAAAACCTCATCGCCCATCCAGGTAATCAGAAATGAAAACGGGCTAACAGATGGGTTCTCCAATTTATTCATTATAGGCGAAGGCAGCGGCTATGCCGGAGGGATCATGTCAAGTGCTGCCGATGGCATCAGGGCAGCGATGAAGATTGTGGAGAAAGAGTAGTTAGTTAGGTTTCCATCAAGTGCCTATAGTGTCTAAAGTATCAGCCTCCATATAGTTTAAACTATGGCAGGTTGTCATTATAAGTCTCTTGTAAATTGTGTAAAAATTGCAAGAATTTCATTCCCTACTTAAAACCGGATGTACGACAAATTTCCGTAACCATTAGGCTGGCTTTTGTTTTTTGCTTGTTCCCTTGATGTTTGGGTGATCTGGCATCGTTGTTCATTGCTTACTTTCCTTCCATGATTTGGCAAAAGTAATCAATAGCAACAAACCGTCTATTGACAGGAATAGAATTAAGGAAATTCAGGATACATTCGTCAGACCACTGCGCAAATTGTAAGCAGTGGTCAGACGAATATGCTTAATAAGGATATTGGAAGGGTAAATTATTTTCAATTTGTTTGATTTTCCAATTTTGTAAACAGCGTATTCAAATCTTTCCAACTGTAAATATTTGTTCCCTGAAAACTAAATGATTCATCTCCTCCATAAATCAATGAGAAATCATTGTTTTCAATAGCTGATATGTTTTGCCAATATTTACGCATTTTTAAGAAATCCTTTGTAAAAGTTTTACCGGATTTAATTTCAATTGCAATTGGTTCAATTTTATCAACAATGCAATCAATTTCATTTTTTTTATTATCGCGCCAAAAAAAGATATCCGATTGCAAACCCTGGTTAAAACGGTATTTTAAAAATTCAAGAATGACAATATTTTCAAAAAGACTTCCCTTAAGATAATGCGTACTTAATTGTGTTTTATCTCTGATGTTAAGTAAATATGAGGCTAATCCGGTGTCGTAGAAATATAATTTTGGTGATTTTATTAGTCGCTTGCTAAAATTTTTATAGTACGGTTGTAACAGAAAAATAATGTAGCTTGTTTCAAGTACTGATATCCAATCTTTGGCTGTATTTACACTGATACCTGCATCGGATGCCAAAGAAGAATAATCAAGGATCTGCCCTGTACGCCCAGCACACAGCTTTATAAAAGATGTAAATGTGGTAAGGTTTCTTATGTTTTGAATTTGTCTGACATCTCTTTGAACATACGTTTCAACATAAGCAGGATAAAAATCTTCCGGGGGAATTTCATCAGCATATATTGCAGGATAAAAACCTTGATAAATAATTTCTTCGTAGTCGGGAAAATTAATGTCATGCAATTTACTTAATTCTAATTGGCTCAACGGTAATAATTTGATCAAAGCGGTTCTGCCTGCAAGTGATTGAGTGATTTTTTCTAACAATAAAAGGTTTTGTGAACCTGTAAGGATAAATCTGCCTTTGACATTTTCTTTATCAACAATAGTCTGAATGTAGGAAAGCAATTCGGGAACAAGTTGAATTTCGTCAATTATGCATTTCCCGGGGTGACTTTGGAGAAATCCTCTTGGATCTTCTTGCGCCAATAATCTAGTATCCAGGTTTTCGAGTGAAACATAATCGTATTCGCTGAATACTGCTTTTGCAAGGGTAGTTTTTCCCGATTGCCTTGGGCCTGTAATGGTTACTACCCTAAACTTCCTTGAAAGTTGAAGCAGCTTATTTGCTATTTGTCTTTTAATCATAAGGCAAAAATAGTACAATTTTGCATTTGAAATGCAAAATTGTACTATTTTTTCACATAGATATTTTATTAAATCAAATACCCCAACCCCAACTCCTCCAATTTTTCATCAGTAGGTTTGGAAGTTTCCTTATCCCAACCACGCGCCTCATAATAATCATTCATCATTTTATCAAATTCTTCCCTGTCAACAATAGCCCCTTCTTTCGGGCCATGTAAAAATTTATTTTTATAGAAGCGTTCAGGCAATATATCGTCGTTTTTGTCAAAGCCTTCACGAAAGTTCATCATCTTTTCCAGATTAAAGATCCGTTCACCTGCTTTATTAAATTCTTCTTCAGTCCATTCTATTCCTGTCAGGACTGAAAGGAAATGTCTGTAATGTAAATCATCTTTATACCAATTGGAGGCAAATGCACAGGCACCGAGAGAATCCATCATAACAATTTCATTCTGTCCATCGGTTTCCCCCCCGTTCAAGTGGCAGGCTCCACGGTTGGAGGTAGTGTAAGAGATGCCTGTTTTCTCATACGCCGGAACATTCCAGGCTGCCAGTTCATGCCCTTTCACATGTATGGCAAATTCACCGGAACCTTGCCCAATCTTTTCAGCAAGAGGCTTTACTCCCTGCGCAGCTAATTTTCCAATACCTTCCATTTTCCCGATCTTATGAAGCATTTGAATGGAGTCATCCACACTTCCCCATTGCAGATCAATGCCATCCAGGAAATCTTTATCAATAAGTTTTTTGTCATAACATTCCATCAGGAAACCGATAGTATTTCCGGCACTGATAATATCTATTCCATAATCATCTGCTATATAAATGAGTTTTGCCATGCCCTCCAGGCTATCTATCATCAGGTTTGCACCCAGCATAGTCCCGGTTTCATATTCGGGAGCATCATGAACCATTGTGCCGTAGGCTCCTTTAGCATATCCGCTTTTTTTGCAGGAAAGTGCGCAAGAGAAACAAGCAAAGTCGCGTTTCCAGATTTTCTTCCTTGCTGACTCAGTTGCCAAATTTTCGATACCTTCAAATGTCCCTTCGCTATAATTTTTCACAGCCTGTGAACCCTGGTCAGAGGAATATTTTAAGGCACCGGTAGTTCCCTGTTCTCTCCAAAACTTGCGGTCATCATTATCTATGCTAAAAGCTTTTCGTGATTTTTCCAACAATTCAAGATATTCTTTATGGTTGGCAACCTTTGGAATTTGGGATCCTTTTACAACTATTGCTTTTAGTTTTTTCGAACCCATCACACAACCCACACCTCCACGTCCGGCGGCCCGTGCAGCAGTATTTATTACACTTGCATAGGGAACAAGGTTTTCACCTGCCGGACCTATGTAGCAACTTTCAAATCTCCTGTCACCCAAATCCTGGATAAAATACTTATCGAAATCATCAGTTCCCATTCCCCAATATCGTGATGCATCCCTTATTTCAACCACATCATCTTCAATGAAAACATAAACAGGTTTTTCAGCTTTTCCTTTTATCAAAATACCATCATATCCTGCAAACCTGATTTCTGGTCCTACAAAACCACCCATATTGGAATAGCTAACAGTTGAACCAAATTCAAATCTCTTATTTACAGAAGATGTCCTCGGTGATTTGGTAACCACGCATGTTCTGGAAGAAAATGGTATGGGAAATCCACTAAAGGGTCCCGGCATGAAAAGCAATGGATTTTCCGGTGATAGCGGATCTACTCCCGGCCCGGGCAAATTGTCATATAATAATTTCATCCCGAGGCCTCTTCCTCCAATATATTTTTTTATGTCTTCTTCCCGAATTTGCTTTTTATTGATTTGTCCGGTTGTAAGGTCAATTTCCAGTAAAATTCCGTTGTATCCTTTCATAGGTTATTCGTTATATGTTAATTGTTATATGTTAGTTGTGATAATATTTCTCAATCAGAATTTCAGCAATCTTTTCCGGTGAGGTATTCCTCAACTGCATGTCAGGAGTAACACTCAGATATTGCAAAGCACCGTACGGACAGTATTTTACACATTGCGGTTCGCCATCACAGAGCGTGCACATACGTTCCGGTTTTCCTGTATCCTTATTGGTGAAAATTACCCCACCACTTTTTTCTCTACAGGCTTTTGAGCATTTTTCGCAGCCAATACACCGATCAAGGTCGCATTTGATTGTGTTGAAGATTTCGTCACGATACAAAGCTTTCCTACCGGTTATCGGATCGGGTGGGATGGGACAGGCCTCGATACAAGGGGTATCTTCACACAAAAAACAAGTTACCGGAACGTCCACATCAGGATTGTAATGCCAAACTTTAATGTTTGAAAGATCTGGATTTCCCAGGCCGTAAAATATTTCTCCGTTAATTTCAACCTTATGATTATAGGCAGAGCAAGCAGTTTCACAGGTTCTGCAACCGGCACATTTATCAAAATCAACAATGATTGCTTTTATTTCTCCATTCGGGGATTTAAAAGGAAAAATAAACCCGAAGTTCCCGAGCAAAGCCATGCCTCCTGCTCCAATGGCAAGTTTTTTCAGGAATTTTTTTCGCGATATTTCTGATGTAAGGTTCATAACATTTTTAACTTTTATTCGTTTTTTTAACCTAAATTAGCATTTCAAATATATAAATAAAATTTAATTATTAAAATGCAAAGCCTCACAAATACAAAAGCAGCAATTTTAGGATTATCCATAGGCCTGGGTATTTTATTTGCCGGTTTATTTATCAGCAATGCTTTATATAAAGCCCGTGTCGCCGACAGGTATGTAACCGTTAAAGGATTAGCGGAAAGAGAAATGAATGCAGATCTGGCCATCTGGCCAATAACTTATAAAGATGCGGGGAATGATCTTCTGGCCCTGCAAAAATCCATTGATGAGAAACGTGGCATAATTGCAAAATTCCTTATTGAAAAAGGATTTAATGAAGAGGATATAAATCATTCTTCTCCTAAAATAACCGATACCTATGCAGAGGGTTATTATGGAAATCAGCAGCCCCAGGGGCCAAGGTACAGAATTCAAAAAACAGTCACCTTAAGATCTTCCAATGTGGAAATGGTTAAACAAACCATGGAAAAATCGGGTGAGCTTGTTTTTAAAGGAATTGCATTATCCGAAAGTTGGGAGAACCGGACTGAATTTCTTTTTACAAGTCTTAATAGTATCAAACCTGAAATGATCCGTGAAGCCACCATTAATGCACGTGAGGCAGCAGAAACATTTGCAGAGGATTCCGGCAGTAAAATCGGGAAAATCAGGAAAGCAACCCAGGGATTTTTTAGTATCAGCGACAGGGATGCCAATTCCCCCGACAGAAAGATTATCAGGGTGGTAACAACGATGGAATATTACCTTGTGGATAATTAATTTTGTTCTACTGCTATTTTAATGGTGATAAATTAATTTTCGCTCATTCTAAGTTTTTACCAAAATACATCAGTTCCCATATCGCATTGTCTTCTATATGATCTGTCAGGATGTTATTCTCATAAACTTCCAGGGAAACACCTCCCGTAAAGCGGATATATGATCCATCAAAACCGGTTATTTTGGCAATTAATTTTGGAATCCCCCTGGTAGATTCAATCATTTTTTTGATAAAAATATTCTGTTCTCTATTAAATGTCACTATGTATTTTCTGTTATTTTCTTCATAGGTGAAGATCAAAATATCAGCCACGGGTTTTCCTGTTTCTTCATTTAATTTTATTTCCTTTTTAACAAGTTCTAATTTTTCATCATCATCAGCTATTATCTCCCTGTTTTTTGCAATCATCACAATAGGAAACTCAATATGGTCATACTTCTTTGTAGCAGTCATCCGCGACAGGATAATCGAATAATCACCTAACTCTGCCCTTGCCCAATACCAGTGGTTGAACATCGCAAGGATATTCTTATTATACCAGTTATGGTCATGATATCCAGAGCCTTGTAGCTTTTTCGTGCTGCCTTGATATCGAATGTCGGCTGATACTTCTCCCAAAGGGACAGAAGGAAACCAGGCGAAATATTTTTTTTGTCTTTTTCCAAAATACCAGTGTCCGGTATGGGGTCGCCATAATTCTGTTTTGCGTTCAAGGATTATATCCACCGATAAACTATCATCTTCAAAATGAATTTCGTAATGTTTAAGATCTCCCCTGAAAAAATTGTTTCCAATCACCACATCACACTGCTCTTTCGAGAATTGGGATTTTTTTACCGGTGCAGCATATTCTCTGTGTATCTTACTGCCATCAGGCCAGTCAATGTCAATAGTACAAAGAGGATTTAGTCGCCCTTTAATTTTATGGGTTGGTTTGGTAAAAAACACAATAACAATTTTAGAGCCATCATCGAGGTGCGCATCAAAATACCACCACTCATAAGTGCCTCTCCTTCCGGTGGTACGCATCCCATCTTCCCGATTCTGAATAGAATCCAGAAAAATATTTAAACCCTCATAATGTTTCTTTTCTTTTCCTAATATTGCTTTTTGCGCAAAAGCTCCATTACTCAGAACAGCAATGATCAATACAGATAAAACAAGCCTGTACATATATTTTATTGCTGTTTGCATGATGTTATACTTAGCGTGGATTAAACTCCAAATATCGATTGATAATTTCTTTTGCTTCTGATAGACTTTCGTAATAACTCATTTTTATATCAGAACATCCTGCTATCATGGCCGACAATCTTTTCCCTTTTTGCTTGCGGTAAAGACACAGCACTTTTTTCTCCATTGTAACAGCAGCTCTTATTTCATAACCAACTCCTAAACTTGGAACTGAGACCTCAGCTACCACAACATCGGATTGATTGAGCCATGCCATATCACGATCATGGATATCTATATCAGACATGTTCTTTTCTCCGGCTTTTTCCAGATTGTCATCTGCAACATGTTCAGTCAATACATTACCAAACTTTCTGAGATGGATAATTATTTCGTGGTAGATTTTAACATCCTCCCTACCTCCTCTTATTGATCCTGCAAAATAAATATTCATAATACCAAAGCTATAAATTAAATCGAATACCTAAAGTTGTATTTACAAACGAAATAATCCTTTCGTCAGTCCTTAAGCCGGAAGATGTATTAAAATTAAAGGCCAGTTGCTCGTAAAAAAGATCAGCATCGAAAACCAATCCAAAACAAGGGGAAATGTTATACTTCAACCCAACTCCAGCCTGCCATGAAAACTTCCAATCCTGTGCAGAAGTAATCTCCTGGTATATCCTTCCGATAAAATAATAGTCTGACTTGTATAATTTATATGGCGTTTTTCCATAAAGAAGGCCGCATAACAACTTGCCGGTAAATGAAACCTTATGGTAAATGGGCATGTTAACATATAATCCTCCCATTGCAGTGATTATTTGATACGGGTCAGACCGGATATAAATATTTTCCAGAAAGGGATCATTGGCCACCTCTTCCAAACCTAAAGCAGAAACATTTACGGGATGAAAATTAATTCCAGTGGATGCACCGATCCCAAATTTCGGTAAAAAAAACCAAGCTCCTTCAACCGAAACATTAAATCCGGTCTGAGTAAAACAACCTTCATCCAAAGAGGTTGAATGGTATTTTCCAAAAGGGATGGAGGCCCCTCCCCGAATTCCAATAAAAGAAGGCTTCTTTTGAGCATTTAGTGTAGTGAGTAAAACAATCAGGAATAGAAATATCAAACCGATAATACGCTTTTGTGTGGTTTTGTATTTTGGATCGTTGCGTTGCATTTGATTTTCTAAAATAATAATTGCTTTATTCGTCTGATCGGTTAAATACCGACTTAATATCATCGGTCATTCGTTCGGCTATTATTGAATTACCATATTCACTGATGTGGCAAAAGTCAATAAAAACAGGGGTACTTTCATTTGAAAACATCCCACTGATATCAAAAAAGTTTAGCGACTTATAGTGTAATTCTTCATGAGTCAATTTACTATTGACTTTTTCTGAAAAATCCTGAATATAATTTACTTTCTCCAGCTCTTGTTGTTCATAATCACTTAATTGTTTTTTATCAAAAATGGAGGGTTGCCAGTAAAAGAGTGTATTAAAACCATATTCTTCAGCTAATGAAAATACGAGCTTAATGTTTTGATTATAAATATCAATAACACTCTGAGTGAGATTTTCAATTTCTGAGCCTGAATAATTTATTTGGATTTGTTTTGGGCTGGAAATTTCGATAATGAATTGAAATGTTGACAAAGTACTAAGGGATTCAAAAAAGACACGCAATGATTTTTTCTTGCTATACAATGAATTAAATTCTTTTTCCCTGTTAAATTCATTTTGAGGAATACCGGCTTTTCCCTGCTGATATGCACTGAAAATATCATTGACCCCATCATAAAAAACAACCAGGGAGGGAATGTTATCACGTTGTAACTGTAAGGAAAGTTCTAAAACTTCTTGTGTGTTTACATACCCTGATTCACCGAAATTAAATACTTCTACATTGAATCCAGCCTCACTTAAATTTTTTCCGACAAGGGATGGGATCGTAAACTCATCCCTCACTCCTGTGCCCCACAAGGTTGATCCGCCAAACATGAATATTTTTATTAAAGGCTCTGTTTTAACCAAATCTGATTTTTCATAAACTGTTTTTCTCCTTTGGTTTGGATCAACATTTATAAACTCCCCACTGAAAGGTTTTCGCCTCCAATAAACATAAGGTTCCCATTCCTCAACATTACATTTATTGAATTCTGAATAATATTCATTTGCCCATTCAACTTTCTGGTAACAATCTGCATTTAAACGACTATCTTCATTCCTATCAAAAATATAATAGACTTTAAAAAAGACCTCAATCAAAATCAACAACAATAGTATCACCCCGATAATCAACAAGATGCTTCCCAGATTCTTAAAAAAACTTTTCATTTTGCTTTTGTCTATTTAAATTTGGCAAGTCCAAAAATACAAAAGGGCAGGAAACCTGCCCTTGAAATATTTTAGAATCTATTTTCTTTAATTCCTCTCGATTATTTCACAATAAATTTTCCTTTATATATCTTGCTTCCATTTTCAATCATATAGAAATACACTCCGGCCTCAAAATCAGCCACATCAAAATTAAAGGTTTGATTCCCTTCTATCTTTTCATTGCTCTGATAAACAATTCTACCATATGAATCCATAATCCTGACATCAACCTCCTGGTTGATCAGACTATATAAGTCAATAAACACTTTTTCTGAAGCCGGATTGGGATAAAAGTTGTGCTCTGAATTTATGTCTTTTGTATTTACAGATGTTATGTGCTCTTTGTAGGTCATTTCCAAAGCATCAATATATAAGGTGCTTCCCAGGCCGATATAGCCATTTTCAAAATCCAAATTGCTGGATGCAAAAGCGATATTGACTGTGTCAGGTTCAGGCAATGCGAAATAGTCAACAGGAATTTCAAAATAAGTATATGTACTAGTTGGTAGTAGTTGTATCCATGATTCTTCCAACATTGAGGTATTTCCACTATTTGGATTATGATAATACAAGGTCACCGCTGCAACTGCTGTATCTGGCCCTACAGGTTCATATTTATAATAGCCACTCAATTTATCCGGGACTGAATCTACCGGCATACCTCCTTCAGGCCCTTCATCACCAAATGTACCATTGGTAATAAAAGCCAAGGTGTCACCCCAGAAAGTAAGTGACGATTCCAACTGTATTGCATAATCCCCTTCATAACTATCTGTTGTTTTGGTAACTGGTGTTTGACCAGTATAAAAACTTAATAAATTAGAAGTAAACCAATCTTCTGGCTCTTCAGATGAATAATCAGTCCAATCTTCGAAATCACCATTGGGGAAAACTGCATCATCTCCAACAAAAGTGAGATTGTCAACTGTAATTGTACTACCTGGTTCAGGAGCACCGAATATGGTTGAGCTTGTGACCCCGATTGCTATGGTATCTGGTGAAATAATTGGAATCAACCATTGAACCGGTGCAGAAAATGCTTCATAACTATTTTGCGTTCCAATAAATTGAATAAAACAGATTCCCAAAGGAGCACCAAATAACTTAAACAATACAGCAACATAGGCTGTATCTTGCCCTACAACATTATATTTTGCAAAACCTTTCAAAGAATCAGGACGTTCAGTAAAAGGTAGCCCTCCGGCAACACCTTCCATTCCAATCGAACCAATAAATGCAGCTCCCGAGATAGGTCCTTCAGTGGTATTGATGGTTTCACATTTAATAGCATAATTGCCTGATATAGCATCAGTTGTTTTAATTACATTTGGTATACCAGCTGTTGTAAAACTGGCAAAATTTGTAGTTGCATAGAAATCAGGCTCTTCATAGAAATCCTGAACAGACCAATTTTCAAATCCACTGTTGGAAATGGTTTGTCCAATTGATATTGAAAAAACCGGAATTAGCAATAATACTAAGTAAAGTTTTGATTTCATCATAATAAAGTTTTAAATGGTCAATCTTCTACGTTAAAACAAAGATTTTTGTTTAAAGTTTATTTTAAATTACGTAGAATAAGACATCAATCAGGAAATTATTCAATATCCCAGACAGCGCCATCCTTTGTGTCCCTGATTTTTATATCAATTTTGGATAAATTATCACGAATCAAATCAGAGGTATCCCAATCTTTGTTTTCCCTTGCTTTTTGCCGAATATTGATGATTGTTTCCATTAAGGCATCAACCAATTCATTACTACTTTCCGATTCTTCTTCCTTAAGACCAAGAATATCAAATACAAATTCCTGCATCAATTGTTTTAATAAAGACAGGTCAGCTGCAGTGATTGTCTCTTTTATATCATTAATAGAGTTAATAATGCGAACACCTTCAAACAAATGGGCTATTAATATCGGACTATTGAAGTCATCATTCATGGCCTCATAGCATTTATCTCTTAAACCCGGTATGTCAGATGTGGATTTATTTGACGCAGTTAACTTATTTAATGTATTCAAAGAGGTAAATAATTTTTCCAATCCTTTTTCTGCAGCTTGCAATGCTTCGTTTGAAAAATCGAGTGGACTCCTGTAATGCGCCTGTAACATAAAAAACCGGATTGCAATTGGGCTGTAAGCTTGTTCTAATAATTTGTGATTTCCCTTAAAAAAATCATCCAGAGAAATAGCATTTCCCAATGATTTACCCATTTTCTGTCCGTTCAGTGTGATCATATTATTGTGCAGCCAGTATTTGACAGGCATTTTTTTGTTGGCAGCAACTGATTGGGCAATCTCACATTCGTGATGCGGAAATTGTAGGTCGAGACCACCACCGTGTATGTCAAACTGATCACCAAGGTACTTTGTTCCCATGGTTGAACATTCGAGGTGCCAGCCAGGATATCCCTCGCTCCACGGCGACGGCCAGTGCATCAAATGTTCGGGATCGGCTTTTTTCCAAAGGGAAAAATCAAAATTATTTTTCTTCTCCTCCTGACCCTCCAGTTCACGGGTATAAGCTAAAAGTTCATCAATATTCCTTCCTGACAGTACACCGTATTTATGTCGAGAATTGTATTTTTCAATATCAAAATAGACCGAACCATTTTTCTCATATGCAAAACCTGCATCAAGTATCTTTCTGATCATTTCAATTTGTTCAATAATATGACCGGAAGCATGAGGTTCAATACTCGGACGTAAAACATTAAGTTTATCCATGGCTGCGTGATACTGGTTGGTATAAAACTGAACCACCTCCATTGGTTCAATGTTATCGAGTTTCGCTTTTTTCCCGATCTTGTCTTCACCTTCATCCGCATCTCCCTCCAAATGGCCAACATCGGTAATATTGCGTACATACCTTATCTTATATCCAAGATGAAGCAAATACCTGTATACCATATCAAAGACAATGGCAGGCCGGGCATGGCCGAGATGTGCATCGCCATAAACTGTTGGACCGCAAACATACATGCCAACAAAAGGAGGGCTTATCGGTTCGAATTTTTCTTTTCTTCTGTTTAGCGTATTATATATAAAAAGATTTGGTTCCATTAAATTGCTTAATTATTTTGTGAAACAACAATAAAGTACACAAAATTACACAAAGGATTTATAATTAATACAGCTCTAGGAGTTTCGTTTTTACAAAGTCACTATCGGGATTGATATCAAATACAATCAATGGCTTTAAAAAATACAGGTTCTTATCTTTTCTAAATCGTTCCTCACCACCACCGGTAATATTCAACATAATTATTGCATTCTTATCGATTTTATTCTCTTTCACTGTATTAATCAATGATGCAGTTGCTACGGCAGCAGCCGGATGAATATCCACTCCCTCCAACTTTTCAAACATATCGGCTGCTTCTTCAGCCTCTTCATTGGATGCAAGCAAAACCTCTCCCTCTGAATCTACCAAAGCATCATATAGTCCTCCTGCTATTGAATAAGGTGGCTTACGGTTTGAAAGTACTTTTGCACTTATCTCTTCTACTTGCCTACGAGCAAGCTCATCATCAAGCGGAAGTAATTGCCGGGAGTTTACTTTCCATGCATCGTAAATAGGAGTAAACGGTTTGTTTTGAGAAACCATCAATTTCATTTTCTTGTTTCCAAACCTGC
>Ga0255366_10077_pt1 | contig 16189 bp, 8 predicted proteins | sample ANMaggSeSYBR01C4_FD_182086 | JGI IMG/M metagenome (GOLD analysis project Ga0255366, IMG submission 182086) | Sediment cell enrichment communities from methane seep in Santa Monica Basin, California, United Staets - ANME aggregate JGI... | ecosystem: Environmental > Aquatic > Marine > Cold seeps >... | reverse complement strand
AGTATATGTTTCTTCGTCGGTTCCATCAGGTATTCTAATTTCTGAAAAGCATAATTTTGAAAATCCAATAGTAAATGGATTAATCAGTTGGCAGGCACTTATTCCTGATATTTCATCATCCGTCCGGTTTCAAATACGGTCTGCCGATTCTGAGAATGGTTTGGAAACGGCACAGTTCATTGGCCCTGATGGTACACCACAGAGCTTTTATGAATTTACGGGTCAATCATTACACGAATCTCATTTTGGTAATGTCTGGCTACAATATAAAGTCTTTATGTACAGTACTAACAATGTTTACAGTCCGGTATTGCAGGAGGTAAATATTAAAGCCGTTACTATTGGAGTTAGTCCAAATGTGAGTAATCAATCTTTATTACATTGCAATTCCAATCCATTTAAGTTAACCACCGGAATTACCTATTCTTTATCCGGAATTACCTCAGTTAATCTGGAAATAATTGATATTAACGGCGAGCTGGTTTCTGTAATGGTTGATGAAATACAACCGAAAGGAAATTATGAGTTGATCTATAATGGAACGGATTTGCCGGCTGGGATTTATTTCTGTGTATTAAAAACCAGTGATGGAAAACAAACCAAGAAAATGATAAAACTACAATAGTTTGAGGTTCGAAGCCTACTTAATCTTCAAAGTACTCTTTTAACTCTCCGAAATAGCTATCTGTCCATCCCTCTGTAATATCATCAAAATCCTCATCTGGAATATTGGTATGGCGTAACTCAACTGATGTACCTTTTTTGTGGGGATGAAGAAGTATGGTAACGATTGAATCCTCATGCTGATCGCCGAAATACCATTGTTGAACTATTTTCCTGCCGGGATCAAATTCCAGGTTTTTACCTTCAATGCTTCCATCCCACAATGAAAATTCGTTTCCGGGTTCCGTTGACATTTCAACTTTGTCGCCGGTCCATGCCATGATGGAAATAGGATTGGTTAGAGCTGCATAAATCTCTTCAGGAGGGGCTTTGATAATGAAATATTCTTTGTAGTCTTTCATAATTACCAGTTTTTGAATATGGTAAAGTTATAAAAGATTTCTAATTTTGATCCCGAAAATAATTACATCGTTTTTAAAATATTTACACATGAGAAATTTATTGATCATTATTGTTGCAGGATTGTTAATGTTTTCCTGTTCATCAAATCAACAAAAAGAAATGACAACTAACGAAAACCCATTCTTTGCTGAATACGGAACACCATTTGAGGTTCCGGTATTCGATCAGATTAACCCCGAACATTACATGCCCGCTTTTGAAGAAGCGATGAAAAAACAACTGGCTGAAATTGATGCTATTGTTAATAATCCCAAATCGCCCACTTTTGAAAATACCATGGTGGCCCGGGATTTAAGCGGTGAAATGCTGACCAATGTAAGCAGTGTTTTTTTTAATACAAGTTCAGCTGTGACCAACGAGGAGATTCAGAAAATATCAAAAGAAGTTGCCCCTTTGCTTTCTGCTCATCGCGATAACATCGCATTAAACGAAAAGCTATTTGAAAAGGTGAAAGTTGTTTATGAGCAAAAGGAAAATCTTGTATTGAATACAGAGCAAATGATGTTGCTTGATAAAACCTATAAAAGTTTTGTAAGAGGCGGAGCTAACCTTGCCGGAGAAGAAAAAACAAAATTCAGGGAAATTAACAAAGAACTCTCTATACTCACGGTTCAGTTTGGTGAAAACCTTCTTGCCGAAACCAATGATTTTCAACTTATCATTGACAATAAAGATAATCTTTCTGGTCTCCCTCAGTTCGTTATTAATATGGGAGCCGATGATGCCAAAGCTGCTGGTTTAGATGGTAAATGGTTGTTCACTTTAAATAAGCCCAGTCTTATTCCTTTCCTTCAATATGCTGATAAAAGGGAGTTACGCGAAAAGATTTTTAAAGCATATACCAATCGAGGGAATAATGACAATGATAAAGACAATAAAGCTATTGCAGCCAAAATTGCTTCTTTAAGAGTTCAACGAGCTAATTTGCTGGGATATAAAACCCATGCCCATTATGTACTTGACAACAACATGGCAAAAACACCTGAAAATGTTTATAAATTAATGGACCAGGTTTGGGAAGCTGCTGTTCCTATGGCTAATCAAGAAGCCATTGAATTACAAAAAATGATTGATGTTGAAGGGGTCAGTTTTCAATTGGAAGCTTGGGACTGGTGGTATTATGCAGAAAAACTTCGCAAGCAAAAATACGACCTTGATGATGAACAATTAAAGCCCTATTTCGAACTTAGCAATGTTCGGCAAGGAATGTTTACCGTAGCCAATAATCTTTGGGGCCTTACATTTAAAGTACGTGATGATCTGCCAAAACCACATGAAGATGCAATTGCGTATGAAGTTTTTGATACTGATGGCTCACATCAGGCCATTCTTTACATGGACTTTTTTCCAAGAGCCAGTAAAAGGGCAGGGGCATGGATGAGCAGCTATCGTAAGCAATATATAAAGGATGGAGAGTTTATTACACCGGTAATTACCATGGTGATGAATTTCTCAAAACCAAGTGGTGATACACCGTCGTTACTTACCTTTGAGGAGGTAAGTACCATGTTCCATGAATTTGGTCATGCATTGCACGGAATGCTTTCCGACTGTACTTATGAGATGCTTTCCGGAACTTCTGTTTCAAGAGATTTTGTTGAGCTTCCTTCGCAGATTATGGAAAACTGGGCTGGTGAGCGTGAGGTTTTAAAATTGTATGCTAAACATTATAAAACAGGTGAAATTATTCCTGATGAACTCATTAATAAAATGGAAGCCAGCAGCAAATTTAACCAGGGATTTATCACTGTTGAATTTACAGCAGCAGCTTACCTCGATATGAACTGGCATACTTTGACAGAGCCTGTAGAAAAGAACACTTTAGAGTTTGAAAAAGAATCCATGGATAAAATCGGTTTGATTCCTGAGATAGTGGTTCGTTACAGAAGTCCTTACTTCGCACATATTTTTGCTGGCGGATATTCTTCTGGATATTATGGATACCAATGGGCTGCTGTGTTGGATGCCGATGCATTTGAGGCATTTAAAGAAACCGGCTTGTTTGATAAAGCAACCGCTGAGGCATTCCGTAAAAACATTCTTGAAATGGGTGGAACAGATGATCCTATGAAATTGTATAAACAATTCCGAGGAGCGGAGCCAAGTACGGAGCCGATGTTAAAAAGGAAGGGATTGCTATAATTCTGTCTTGATTTCAATAGATAATATTTTAGTTTTCCAGTACTCATACTTGTGGACACCCTTATTGAATATGGTGTAACAATGGGTATTACTTTTCGTATGTATTCATTTGTGTTGGAATGTTTACAAATTAACCTATGATTAAGAATAATCGTCTTTTTCCAATTGTTTTCATTTGTCAGTTAATATTGTCAAGTGTTACTAACATTGCTCTCGCTGACGAAGAGAATACTGAAATAGATGTAGATCAGATACTATTTGCTATAGAACAAGATTATTCTACCAAAAAATGGGATAGTTTATATAGGAAGGCTGAAACTTTACTCCTTATGGCAAACCGTGAAGATAAGCCATTTTATGCGGGAAAGTCAAACTATTATCTAGGATTATATTTTTCAAATAAGCAAATAACTGATTCTTCAATTTTCTATCTCAGAAAAGCCAAAAAGGCATACATGTCATGTAGGGATACATTAAATATGGGTATAATTTCCATCTATATTGGACTAGAATATGAAAAAATTGGAGATACAGAAAATACCACTCTAAATTATCAAAAAGGTTCAGATTTGCTTGAATTGGAAAGAGATACAGTATGGTTTGGGTTCATCAATAATAGATTAGGAAGTATCTATTATTCTCAAGGAAATTATATTTTAGCTCTCAAGCACCTTCAGCAATCTATAAATGCTTATGAGATGTCAAATCATCTTTTAAACCTTGGAATTACATACAACAAAATAGGACTTATTTATCGCAAAATTGAAGATAAACAGAAGGAGGAGAATGCATATTTGAAAGCGATTGGGTTTCTCAAAGGACTTGATGCCTCAAAACAATTAGGCGAGGCTTATAACAATCTTGCGGAAGTATATCTTGACAAAGGTGAAATAGATAAGGGTTTAGAAATTCTTGAAAAAGCAAAAATTGCCTTTGAAAAGGCTGAACATACCTTAGGATTGTGTAGTTATTATACAGTTTTGTCCTATTATAATCTAAATATTATACAACCACCAAATTATAATAAAGTAATTGAATACTGTAGCAAAAGTTTTGAAATAGCAAAGGAATACAAGTATTACAGACAATATGCTGATGCTACTTATTTTCTTGGCCAGGCCTACTTTTTAAAAAATAAACTTATTAAAGCTGAACAAGTTTTGTCCGAAGGCCTTGCTGTTGCGAAGGCACACAACTTTAAACATGAAATTGTTAAAATCACAGAAATTTTAGCTCAAGTTTATGATAAGTCTGGGGAATCGAAAAAAGCGTATCAAACTTTAATGGAATATATTGCCTTAAAAGATAGCATTGTAGGAGAAGATAAAGTTAAGGAGTTTACACAGTTAGATTTACAATTCAAATTTAATAGGCAACAAATGAGGGATAGCTTAAAATATGAAAATAATATTTTAGAAAGAGATTTTTTACACCGTAAGGAAATTCATTCTCAGAAACAATCCATGTTGATTCTTATTTTTATCTCCCTCCTGTTTATTGTTACTGCATTTTTCGTTTTTCTTAATGCCCGTAAAAATAAGAAACAGGTAAAAATACAAAGTGAAAAGAATGCGCTAATCAATTTGCAAAAAATTGAAATTGAAGCCTATGCCTCCGAAATCCAGGAGGCCTATATTAAATTACAAGATTTAGATGAATACAAGCAGGCAATGGCAAATATGCTGGTACATGATTTAAAGAATCCGCTTAATCTTTTAGTTAACAGTCATGTTTTTGAAGATGAACAGGAAATGAGAATGGTGGTAAATCGCACCAGTAAACAAATGCTGAATATGATTATAAATTTGCTGGATATTAGTAAAGCAGAGCATAATAATATGCGGCTCAATAAAAAGCAGGTATTTCTTATTGAAATATTGAATGACGCTATGGGTGAAGTAGATTATTTGTGCATTCAAAAGCGTATCACCATTGTCAATAAGTCTGTTACAGAATTTAGTTTACAAGCAGACAAAGATATTCTATTACGAGTCTTTACAAATGTTCTGACCAACGCCATCAAGTTTAGCCCGATAGGCAGTGAAGTGAGTTTTGATGCAGTTATCAATCAGGAAAAACAATTAATAATTTCCTTTAAAGATAAGGGCGTTGGAATTGCAAAAGAGCACCAGAATATTATTTTTAAAAAATTTAAACAAATTGGCGATAATAAAATCGGATCTACGGGTTTAGGATTGGCCTTTTGTAAGATGGCTTGTGAATTACATAATTGGTCAATTGGCGTGGAGTCAGAACCTGGGAATGGCGCTGAGTTTCGGATAATTATAGATGATTATCAAACCATTGATAAAGCCTAGTTTAGCATTACAAGTGTTTATTTACTTATGAATTTTCTTTGTTGAAATTTAATGCTCTCTGAATCCAATACTCCAAATCTTGCTCCATATCAAAACCTTTGGGTGTAATATAAATATAGCCCCTCATGGGCCTTCCAGTAAAATCCATGGGCAAGCAAACTTCTTTAGATATTTCTTCTATGTAGGCTTCTTCTCCTATTTTAGCCATCAATAAACTATCACCATATTTTTTGTCAATATGGATTCCGCAGCACATCTTATTGTTTACCATGAAAACTAAACCACCCATCATTTTTTTCTTGAAGAAGTTGGCTTTCTTCGTTTTCATAACCTGGCGGATTCTTTCACCTAAATATTCATCGTAAGCCATACGTTTAAAATTTATTCAATCACTTCATAAATTACCATTGGGTTTGCTTTGTTTTTCATATTTACTTCGCCTACTTTCTTGCATTTGAAATACTCTTTCACTTTTTCATACGAAGCTTCGCTGATGGTGATTTGTCCTGGCTTGGCAGCAGATTCTAAACGTGATGCTGTATTTACCACATTACCAATAACGGTATAATCAAGCCGTTTTAAACTTACAGATCCGATGTTTCCTGAAACCAGTTCGCCACAATTTATACCAATAGAAACGCTGGGTTTAAAAATAACATAATCTGAAAATGGAGGAAGGTTTTCAATTTCCTTTCGAATGGCAAGACAGGCATCAATGGCACGGTCTAAATGATGTTCCCCACGGAAGACAGTCATTATAGCATCGCCAATAAATTTATCGATAAAACCTTTGTGATCAATGACCTGTTTTACCATCACATCAAAATAACTGTTCAATAGTTTCACTACAGTGTCGGGCGTTTCATTTTCGCTGATGGATGTAAAACTGCAAATATCAATAAATGCAATTGTAGCTTCCACTGTTTCGTTTTGCATAATGGACGATTCAAACGCCCTTGTATCCATAAAATTGAGAACCGTTTCATCCACATACATTTTTAAAATATTGTTTTCTTTTATGGCCTTAAGGGTTTCTTTGATTTGGTTCACATGTTTGATAGTTTTTTCAATCGTGAGTTCCAGATCGTTAAAATCAACCGGTTTGGTAATGAAGTCGAAAGCTCCCCGGTTCATTGCTGTGCGGATATTTCCCATATCACCATAGGCAGAGACAATTACAGATTTTAGCATGGAATGTTTCTCATTGATCTTTGAAAGCAATGTAAGGCCATCCATTTCAGGCATATTGATGTCACTCAAAACAAGGTCAACATCGGTATGTTTTTCCAGTTGGTTGAGCGCATCATTGCCATTAATTGCAAAGATAAATTTGTAATCGTTGTTGCGAATCTTTTTACGGAACTTTTGTTTGATCAAAACCTGAAGATCGGTTTCGTCATCAACTACTAATATTTTAGCCATTATTATAAGGTTTTAATTTTTTCTTTTAATGCAGCAAAGTCAACTGGTTTGGTTACGAAATCATCTGCTCCCAACTTCATAGCTGTCCTATAGTTTTCGGTATCACCATAGGCTGTGATCATCATAACAACCGGCGGAGGTTCATTGTATTCTTGTTTGATTTTACTCAACAATTCCAGTCCACTCATACCGGGCATATTGATATCTGAGAGGATCAACACCGCTTCATGGTTATTGTCGGCCAGGTATTTTAATGCCTCTTCTCCCGAATTAGCAAAGGCAAATTGAATTTCTCCTTTTTTAATTTCTCTTCTGAACCGTTGTTCGAACAATGGTTGAATGTCTTTTTCGTCGTCAACTACTAATATTTTCATATCGTTATTTTTCTGGTAATACAATAATAAATTCGGTGCCTTCTCCTTCTTTTGTGTTTACTGTTAATTTACCGTTATGTCCTTTGGTAATAATGTCATAGGATAATGAAAGTCCCAGTCCTGTACCTTCCCCAGTGGGTTTTGTTGTAAAGAAAGGTTGAAAAATTTTCTCCTTAACTTCATTCGGAATTCCATTGCCATTGTCTCTTACTTTGATTTCCAGCTTACCTTCTTTTATGTTGGTGCTAATAACTACCAAAGGATTATAGTTTTCTGGTTGTTGTTTTTGCTTTTCAGCAACAGCATAAAAAGCATTATTAACCAGGTTGAGTAAAACCCTTCCAAAATCTTGTGGAATAACATTGATTTTTGGCAAATCCTCATCGAACTCGGTTTTGAATTCGGCGTTGAAGGATTTGTCTTTAGCACGCAGTCCGTGATAGGACAACCGAAGAAATTCATCAGCCAAAATATTAATATCAGTGGGTTTTTTGTCACCGGTATTCGTTCTTGAATGTTCCAGCATTCCTCTTACAATGAAGCTTGCCCGCTTTCCATGAAGTGTGATCTTTTCCAGATTTTGTTTTAAATCTCCGGCAATGGCTTTTACTTCCTCAGTATTTCCTGATGCCATTTCTTCATCCATTTCTTCGATTAAATCAACACTTACATCTGAGAAATTGTTTACGAAATTCAACGGATTTTGAATCTCATGGGCAATACCTGCTGTGAGTTCACCCAATGATGCCATTTTTTCAGCATGGATAAGTTGACCTTGAGCTGATTTAAGTTCAGTGAGTGCATTTTCAATTTGGTTTTTAGCCTCTTCAAGATGAATAAAATCTTCGTATCGTGCATAGGCAATGGAAAAATCTTCAGCAAGGGTTTTAACCAATTCAATTTTTTCTGGCAAGAGAGGTTCACTATTTCCGACATATAACATTCCTTGCATAAAAGGAATAAAGTGCAGATCAAGTGACTCAGGTGGTTTCGTATCACCCTGATATTCTTCCCGGGTTTGGATTTGCCCCATGCTGATCATGGATTCCATCCACTTAATAAAGTCTTCTTTATTCCAATGTTGGGTATAAACTTTTTTCTTCCTCCAATATTCGACCATATTACTTGTTAATTCATTGGCATCAAAAGGTAAATTCAGGACTCCAAGTGGTTTGCCATCCGGTGTTGTCAAATAAACCTGAACATTTGTCCTGGATTCATCAATTATAAAAACACCACAACGGATAAAAGGGACTTCAAGGATTTCTAATTCACTCCAAATAAGAGGCGTGATACGTTGCAGGTCTTCCGTAGTACGCATACTAGCAATTTCAGCACGTACCCGATCAAGTGACGCTTGCTTAACTGCTTCCAGAGCACGAGCTTCTGCTTTTTGCAGATCTTCGTACCTTGTATAGGTCATGTGAAATACTTCTGCAAAACGACGGATCACTTTTATTTCTTCATTAGTTGGTTCAATGTCTGAGAAAACATATAATCCGCCAGCACCAAAAGGCGTGTAGTAGTAATATTCTTTAACTAAAGAAGCCGATTTGTTTATGACATCTTCGGGTAAATGAAATTTGCTTTTTGAAACAAGTTTGTAATAGTCTTCGAGTTCTTTTCCTTCTAAAGCGTATAATAATGATTCCTGAACTTCCCATGCATCAAAAGTTTTTATAAGCATTGGATGCACTGTGAGAGACGTAATCCCTGTGGCTAATTCTGTCTTACCCTCATCGTTAACCACAGTAGTATATAATTGACAATCCCTGGTTTCCTTATCAAAAATTCCAATTCCACAACGTTCAAGGGGAAGCTCCAGTTTTTCTAATTCTTCAAACAGTATTGAGGTGCTTTTAATTAAATCATCACTATGTTGCATCGCCATGGCCTGTGAGCGAATCCGTTCCAGTGAAGCCTCAATCTTTGCTTCACGGGTTTGTTCTTCTGCTTTTTGCAGATCCCGAAATCTTCTATAAGTTTGTCCGAAGACACGGGCAAATCTATCCAATACCTTTGCTGTTTCCTCTGACATTAAGTTTGGTGAAAAAGCAAAAAGAATACCTTCTGAAAAAGAGAAACTATTATGGAACTCTGTTTTGGGTAATGTATCTAATTCTACAAAAAATGGATAATCTGGTTCATTGTTAAGAGCAGTGTAATATCTAATTACATCTTGACCGGTCATTTGGTCTGTATAACGAGTTCCACCACTTTTCCATGCTTTTTTAATTCTTATTAGCATGGGATGGATGGTCATATCCAACATTCCTATCTTTAAATCTACTTCACCATTAGGATCTAAGGTTGCCGATCGGGTTTCCATGCGCTTTGATCCTTCAAGGATTCCTATACCACAACGAATGTCATTGTCAAGACCCAGCTTTAATACCTCGTGAAATAGGGTTAGAACAGTATTTCCCATATCTTCGCTATTGTGCATGGCCATAGTCTTAGAACGTACCCATTCCAAGGCTGCCTCAATTTGGGCCTCCCTTGCCTGTGCTTCTGCTTTTTGCAGATCAAGAAAACGTGTATAGGCTTGCTCAAAAACTTTCACAAAACGGATTAATAATTGGATTATTTCTTTTGAAACTGGATGATGGGTAGTACAAAGAAACATGCCATTTGAAAAAAAGACTCCATTGTGTATTCGTCGCCCTTTGATATTTGTATCATCAACGACCATTTTAAGATCTTCACGAACAAACTTCATCCATTTTTTTAATTCGTGATCTTGAAGATCAATAATGAGATGGTCTTTTTTTTCTTTCCAGCCATTATACAATTTCATCATGCTGGTGGGTTCCTCGATGGAGGCAATAATACGATGACCTAAATACTTTCCTTCTTGATTTGTTACCCATTGTTCAAAAACCTTTTGCTCTTCATTTATGATACAAATGCCTACACGATCGGGTAATTCTCCTAATGCATTCAATTGCTCAAAAAGTATGGATGCTGTATCAGCCAACTCTTCACTCGTATGCATGGCCATGCTCCTGCTTCTCACTCTTTCCAATGCTGCTTCTATTTTCGCTTCCCTTGCATGGGCCTCTGCCTGTGCAATATCCGCATATCTTCGATATGCCAGATCAAATACATTTCTGATTTTATTTAAAATTTTAAGTTGATCTGCATTGATAGGACTAAAGGTGGAAATACCAATTGAACCAACACCAATTGAAAATTCATAGTAGTAAAGACTTTTGGCTTTATCAAGCTTAGGATCTGGCATTTGCCCTTGGTCAATTCTCCATTTCCTCCATTCATCCAATTCATTACCGGTGAACTCGGTTATCATAAATTCTTCACTAGCCTCCCGCATTTTATTAACGAGTTCTATATTGCTTGGATGGCTGTTGTAATCAACTTCGCTAATACCTCCCACACCATAATCTGAGTAATCGTAATTTAGGAATTTTTCTTCAGTGTCATTAAAAATATTAATAATTGTATTCCGAATATCTGTAAACCCTAAGGTTTTAAGTTCTGTACTAAGAATTTCAAGTACATCCAGTAATCCTTCAGCTTTCTGCATGCTCATTGCAATTGTTCTTATTCTTTCGAGTGAAGACTCAATTTTCAATTCATTGTTTTTGGCCTCCAGCTCTACAGTTCGTCTTTTCACCGCTTCACGCAATTGCAGGTTTTCTGCATTAACTTTTTCGATGGCGATGTTTTCCCCTTCCTCTGTCCGGGTATCGGGCATAGAAGAATGTTGATGGATAAATTTCCATCCATTATCTTTCTTTTGCATCAATGTAGAGGCTCTGAATTTGGCATAGAAAGACCACTCAGTTTCCATCAAGGCATAAATGTCAAATAGATCAGTAACAAGAATATATTCATCCAATGGATCAAGTTTAAGGAATCTGTTTCTCATTTCCGTTTTTCCTGCAACCTGATCAATTGTATCATGTAAAAACTTTATGGCATCCTCTTTATTAAAAAACACCTCCGTTTCGGCACTGCCTATTTGATTATAATCATCATCAAGCAATGAAACAATGGTTTTTAAATCACCATTTATATAACTGTCGAAATAGACTTTATAAGCCTTAATTATTTTAGTTTCCTGTTGTTTACTTAGCTTCATAATTTTTTATTGTATAGGCAAATTGATTATAAAACAAGATCCTTCTCCCTCTTTTGTTTCCACTCTCAATTCTCCCCCATGTCCTTTTGTAATAATGTCGTAGCTAAGACTTAAACCTAATCCTGTTCCTTCACCACTTGGTTTTGTAGTGAAAAAGGGTTGGAAAATCTTATCGATAATGTTTGTTGGTATTCCCATACCATTATCCTTTACTCTTATTTCAACCTGTCCATTCATCTTTTTTGTACTAATGGTGACGAGCGGTTTGTAATCTGGGTTTGACGTAGCAGAAGCTTTTGCTGACACAGCAAAAAAAGCATTATTGATAAGGTTCAGAATAACCCTTGCAATATCCTGACCGACAACATTTATTTTCGGAAGATTCTTGTCTAAATCAGCTTTGAAATCTGCATTAAAGGATTTGTCTTTTGCTCTGATGCCGTGGTAAGCCAACTTAATGTATTCATCGGCCATGGCATTGATATCGGTTGGTTGCTTTTTATCACTTCCTGCACGGGAATGTTCCAGCATTCCCCTTACAATACTGCTGGCCCTTTCACCGTGATGATGGATATTTTCAAGATTTTGTTTTAGGTCATCAGCAATGGATTTTACTTCCTTTGTATTTTCCCGATCGATTTCTTCATTCATTTCTTCTACAAGGTCAACACTTACATCGGAAAAGTTGTTGACGAAATTTAGTGGATTCTGTATCTCATGGGCAATACCGGCAGTGAGTTCCCCGAGGGAAGCCATCTTTTCAGAATGCAGCAATTGTGTTTGCGTTGTCTTCAGTTTATTGTAAGCTTTTTCAATTTCTTTGGCTTGTTCCAATTCCAAAACCTGGCTACGTTCCCTTTCTTTTTGAACCAGTCGGTTCCGCATAAATCGGTCTACCCCAAACACCCCTACGGCAACAAGTAGTAAGTAAAAACCATAAGCCCACTTTGTAAACCACCATGGTGGACGAATAAATATCTGAATAGATTTTTCTTTGCTATTCCAGACGCCATCTCCGTTTGTTGCCAAAACATTGAAGGTGTATTCACCAGGATCCATATTGGTATAACTTGCAACATTGTTGTAACCTCCTTTTATCCAGTCTTCGTCATGGTTTTCAAGGATATATTTATATTTAATCTTATCTGGATTGGAAAAATCGAGTGCGGCAAATGAAATTGAAAAATCATTTTGATCGTGATCAAGGTCCAATTTATTTGTGATTAAAATGTTTTGCTTTAAAGGAGAGCCTTTACCAATTGCTACGCTTTCCTGAAAAAGTCTGAAGTCGGTAAATACTATGGGTGGTTTATAGTTGCTCATTTTAATTTTTTCGGGATGAAATACAATAAATCCGTTGGTGCCTCCAAAATACATCTCTCCGCTTGAAGATTTAAATGCTGCAAACCTGTTGAATACATATCCTTGCAGCCCATCATTGGCATCATACCTTTTCACTATTTTAGTATTGGGATCAAATTCAAGAAGGCCATTGCCAGTGCCCATCCAAAGTTTATTTTTAGCATCTACCAAAATGGTTTCAATGTTTTTAATTATGTTCCCATTTACATCATAAACAGTGTTTATTGTAATTTCATCCTGGATTATAATTTCTCTTAAACCCTCAGCTACATCATTAATAAATACACTTCCATCTGAGGTTTTGGTTGGCATCATAAAAGTTGTAATAAGGCTCTCAAGATGAATTTCAATAAATGTTTCTGTTTTAGGATTAAATTGTATGAGGCCAGCAGAAGAATTTCCACTAAAATAATAATTTCCATCATTGCCTATAAATGGAAGCCAGATTTGATTATCCGGTATACTTGTGGAGTCGTTAGGATGGTGAATAAAGTGACGGAAACACTCTGTTTGATAGTCATAGATGTTTAAACCTCCACCATATGTTGATATTAAAATTTCACCCGGGTTAAATTCTACTATTGCAGATATCCTTTTTTGGGTTACGTTACTTTTTGAACTTCCCTTTTTATAATGAATTTTTGTACCTGTGGCAGGCGTAAACCTGTAAAGTGCGTGATCATACGTTCCTACCCAAAGATTCTCTTTGCTATCATAAAATAAATAGTTGATTTCTGTAGGATTTTGCCCGGGTATGGCAAACTCTTGAAAATAATTCTCAAATGTTTTATCCCGGGGATTAAACTTACTTAAACCACCTTTTTTGGTACCAATCCAAATATTCCCTTGTTTATCCTCAGCAAATGAAGTGATAAAATTATTCTGAAAATTGTTTTCTTTACCGGGAAGATGTTTGTAATGTGTAAACTTTTGTTGTGCCGGGCTTAAAAGTGAAATACCATCGCCCCATGTTCCAAACCATAGTGTCCCAGACCGATCCAACAACATCGATCTTACAGTATTTACTGTGGTGAATGAGCCCTCATCGTATTCGTTATTTTTGAAATTGTAGAACCTGTCTTCACTAGTTTTATAAAGTAATGCCCCATGCTTCCTTGTCCCAATCCATAAATTTTCGCTGTCGTAAAAACATAATTTCAACAGATGTTTATCGGGCATATCATCTTTGCGGGTTTCTGGAGATAAAAGTGTCTTTTGCCCGGTAATTAGATTTAAGCGGATTAAACCACCCTGGTCACCTCGTCCCCAGTGATCTCCGGTAGCAAGCCAGATTACATCTTCATTGACCGGATCAATTACTGCATCGTTTATCAGATGATTTGGGATTTCAGCATTTTGCTCTAGTGATAGTATTTCATTAAACTTACCTGATATTTTATCGAATGAGACCAAACCGGTACCACCGAGTAGTAATTGATCTTTTTTGCCGGGATAAGGTATAATCCATGATAACCACCCCTTAATCTCAGCTTGTAAAGGATAAATAGTAACGCTGTCATTTTGGATATCTAATTTAATCAGGCCAACCCCTAAAGCAGTTAACCAAAGATTATTATTGTCAGAATCATCCTTAGTGATGCCAAATATGAAAGGTTCGTCATTTTCAGTAAACGATTTATTGTGCCATACGTATTTTTCAATCTTGTCGGTTTCTCTAGTGTATTTATTAAGTCCGTTGGAAGTTGTTATCCAGATATTTTTTTCACTATCCTCACAAAATCCATTGATATAATTCGATGATAATCCGCTTGAGTCAGTGCTTGTATGAATATAATTTTTAAACGATTTTCCTTCATATCGTTGAACGCCATGATGTGTTCCCAGCCAGATAAACCCAAATGAATCTTCAAAAATGGCTTGAACTGTGCTATTGATTAAACCATCAGATTGATTGATGGTTTTGAACTTGTAATTTGGTTTTTGTGCCAACAAAAATGGACTTGTCAGCATTCCCAATATAAAGCAAATAACAATTTTATTTTTCATCTGTTTATTTTTTTCAATTCGTACATATTTCAAATTCTTTTGTTTCGCTACTTTAACGCTAAGAGAGTCAAATTTTCATCTTTATGCTCTATGGCAATAGTCGTGTGTGCTTAGCGTTGAGATCAGTTTCATTTTCGGGGTTTCTAAAAATCTGAGATTATTAGATATTTCAACCTCCAGAAAAAATCGACCTTTATGCAGCTGACTGCAAGACATCCACCCCTAACTCTCTTAGCCGTTGTAGATGCCTCTTAATTTGTTTATCTTTTGTTATTTTATCCAAATAGTCGCCTCCCAATTCTTTGTAAGCTTCTTTGTTTTTAAGGATAAAGTAGGAGGCTATCAGGATCTTGTGTCCTACTGCTATTAATGCCTTTTTTTTGCCTCTTCGTCCTACTAAACTATCATACTTACTTCGCAAATATGTTCCTTTGGTTCGGGTTGCTGCCCAAGCACATTGTACAATCATTGCCTTTAACCATTTATCTCCATGGGTAGTGCGACTACTTTTTTTTTTACCCGCACTCTCATTATTGCCTGGGCTCAACCCTGCCCATGATGCTAAATGCTGCTCATTTGGAAATTGATCCATGTTGTTACCTATTTCTGCCAATATGTATGCAGCGGATTCCTTGCTAACACCTGGAATAGTGGACAATAGCCCGGCATCAAGTACCATCTCGTTTTCTGCTATTAGCCTATCAATCTGGGCATCAAGTTTTTTAATCAGTAATGTCTTGTCTTTTATTGACTTTTTTACCATGCTAAGCATGAATTTGTGGTGCTCTGTTAGTTGCCCTGTAAGAGCCAATGCTAATTCTTCTATCGTAGCATTCATCTTGCCATGTCGAAGTTTTACCAACTCATTTACATCATCTTCTCCACCTATCATGGCATCTATTATTTTTGTCGCTGTTGCCCCTGATGTATTGCTGACAACGCTCGATAATTTTATGTTGGCATCTTCCAAGAATTTCTGAATTCTATTCTTCTCGGAAGCTATTTGTTCTATTACCCTTCGTTTATATCGTGTCAAATCTCGCATGTTACGAATCGGCTTAGGTGGGATAAAACTACCTGTCAACAAGCCTGCCAACAAAAATTTAGCTATACGTTTGCTATCTTTCTTGTCAGTTTTATGACCCGGGATATTCTTTAAATGACGAGCATTAACCAAGACTATCTCAAAATCCTCTTCCAATATGTTGTAAACAGGTTTCCAATATACCCCGGTGCTTTCCATTGCAATATGGGTAATACCAAGTTTCTTCAACCAATCTCTTAGATCTTCTATGGATGCAGTAAAAGCATCAAAACCCCGAGTCTCTATCTTAATCCCTTTACCTCGCACTGTGCATACCAACACTTTTTTGTGA
>Ga0255366_10076_pt1 | contig 16233 bp, 21 predicted proteins | sample ANMaggSeSYBR01C4_FD_182086 | JGI IMG/M metagenome (GOLD analysis project Ga0255366, IMG submission 182086) | Sediment cell enrichment communities from methane seep in Santa Monica Basin, California, United Staets - ANME aggregate JGI... | ecosystem: Environmental > Aquatic > Marine > Cold seeps >... | reverse complement strand
TTGATCCGTTGGTTGATACGATTGTAACAGTAGAAATACAAAAGATACGATCCTTAGAAAAACACGATCTTCAGACTCATCACATAGAAAAAATCGATTGGTTTAGCGACCCTGATTTTTATGCTAAAGTCTTTATCAACGATGCGGAGTTTACTAGTCCAGTTTGGCAAAATACAAGATATATTGACAATGTAGGGTGGTCTGCAAAACTTAATGTTCCTGATGATGAAGAAATTGTAAACATAAGAATAGAGTTGTGGGACTGGAACTTAGGTATAGACAAGCGATGTGATGTAAGTTGTATCAACTATGATGCCAGTGATAATTATAGAAGTAGTTTTGGTGTGGATCTCATATACAGTATAGCGACCGGTCATTGGTGGGGTGATGATTTTGCCTATGAAGAAACTATCAATGCAGATCCTAGTGGTTATGGTAGACTTAATGGATGTGATGATGGTAGTATCTATCAGCGAGAAAGAGACTGTGAACTCTGGTTTAATATCTATCAAAACGATTTTGATAACGATGGTATACCATACTGGACAGAGGTAAATGTATATGGAACAGATCCTGAGATATGCGATCTAGGTAAAGATGATGATGGTGATGGGGTTCCGATAGAATGGGAGCACAGATGGGGGCATTTTGCTTGGAAAAATTGGCATGATGGTACATATGAGCATGCTTGGGTATATGATCCATTTGAATGGGAGGATCATGCAAATTTAGATCCAGATCTAGATGGTCTTGATAATGTAGAAGAGTATCTTACATCTCAATGGGGTTCAGATCCTTTTAGACAAGATATTTTCCTAGAGATCGATCAAATGGAGATAGGTCCAAATGGTGAAGGAAATACAATACCTCAATTAACAAAAGATCTTCTGAAAAATGCATTTAGAAGGCACAATATAGTATTGCATATTGATGATGGATGTATGGGGGGAGGCCAAACAGATATTCCATTTGATGAAGATACAAGTAACCTGGAATTGAAAAATATATATCTTAATTTTTTTCTCAATGGGGACAGAGAGTATTGGCGAAAAGGCGTATTTCATTATGGGCTTGTAGTGTATCATGCGAGTTATCCTGGTTTCGTCTTTGTTGGAGATAACCTGATAGATTGTTTTCAGGTTTCAACTAGGGCTCATGACCAAATACCACGGAAACATCCCATCATAAATAGAATGGTTTGGGCAGATATGAATATGGAGGATATTCGAGCCGTTGTTTATGCTGGTGCAATGATGCATGAAACTGGCCATACATTGGGCATATTTCATAGTAATACTCCTGGGTGTGATGATCAAGAAGGAAAAATGCCTTGGCAGATTAACTTCTGGAAATGGCGTCCATATAAAAGTGTCATGAATTATGAATACGTCTATAAAATGGTGGATTACTCAGATGGTTCACGCGGTAGGAATGATTTTAACGATTGGGGGAGAATTGATCTTACACGTTTCCAGATAGACTTGTGGTAAATTGGTATCGATAGTATATCATATTAAGTACGAGTTAATATATTATTTAATGGGGTTTTAATGTGAATGCTCATGTTAAAAGAATAGCGTGCTTAATTCTGCTTACTACTTTTCTTGTGTCTAGTACTTCTGTTAGTTCATTAGAATTAAAGAAATACCCTTCTCAAGTAAATATTGGTGGGGAAGATATCGATCCTTTGGTTAATATATGTGTAATTGTAGAAATACAAAAGATACGATCCTTGGAAAAACGCGATATTCAAACCTGTGCAATAGAGAAAATCGATTGGTTTAGCGACCCTGATTTTTATGTTAAAACTTTTGTTAATGGTAAGAAGGTTGTAAGTGATATTTGGCACAATACAAAATATATTTCTGATCCGGGGTTGTCAGTATTTTCCGATGTTCCCGATGATGAGGAATTTGTGGATATAACTATCCAATTATGGGATTGGAACTCGGGCATAGACAGGCGATGTGATATTGGCAGTGACAAGAAAGGATGTTTTGATGTTGAGTTGACTTATAGCATAAAAACGGGTCATTGGTGTGGTGATGATGAGCTTGCTGATTCCAGTGGTTATGGCCGGCTCAACGGATGCGATGATGGCAGTATATATGGGCGAGATAGAGACTGCGAACTCTGGTTTAATATCTATCAAAATGATTTTGATAACGATGGCATACCATACTGGACCGAAGTTAATGACTATGGTACAGATCCGATGTTTGATAATACTGGTGAAGATGCCGATAGCGATGGTATTCCAATCGAATGGGAGTGGAAATGGGGGTATAATCCATTTGAAAAGAATAGCCACGCAAATCTAGATCTAGATATAGATGGTCTTGATAATATAGAAGAGTATCTTACATCTCAATGGGGTTCAGATCCTTTTAGACAAGATATTTTTCTAGAAATCGATCAGATGGAAATAGGCCCCAATGGTGAAGGTAGTACGATATCTCAGTTAACAAAAGATCTCTTGAAAATTGCTTTTGATAGGCGCAATATCGTATTACATATTGATGATGGTTGCATGGGTGGAGGTCAAACAAATATCCCCTTTGATGAGGAAACTAGCTATCCTGAATTGGAAAATATTTACTTCAATTTTTTTCTTAATGGTGATTCAGACTATTGGCGGAAAGGAGTGTTCCATTATGCACTTATATTGTATCATGCAACCGGCCCTGGTTTTGTCTTCAGCAGCGATAGTTTTCAGGTTTCCACCCGTGCACATGATCAAATAGCAGTGAGATATCCTATCATAAATAGAATAGTTTGGGCAGATATGAATCTGGAGGATATTCGAGCCGTTGTTTATGCTGGGGCAATGATGCATGAAACTGGTCATACGCTAGGTATATATCATAGCAATACTCCCGGATGCGATGATAAAGAAGGAAAATTCCCTTGGCAGATAAACTTCTGGAAATGGCGTCCATATAAAAGTGTCATGAATTATGGATATGTGTATAAAATGGTAGATTATTCGGATGGTTCACGCGGCAGGAATGATTTTGATGATTGGGGTAGAATCGATCTTAAACGTTTCCAGAAATGATAGTTTTGATGAACATATGCCGGTGAAGCGTTATAATTTTCTACTATTGGAAACTTCTCTAAAATACCTGCGGCATCCTCTTTTGATATTGGCAAGTTGTTGTTGAGGGATATTGTAGGACTGTTGGGTGGCCTCAAGGGCAAAAATCAACCCGTGAATAAAAGCACCAGGGTTGTATTCATTTTCCTTACTGAGATTGAATATATCTTCAGTGATTTTCATGGCGTCTTCTATTGAATATGGTATAGATTCCGTTTCTTGATTGATCTTCTTTTTATGGGCCATGCTTTGGCATTCTATTTGCCCCTTATATAAATTTGTTTTTAGACCAAAGCCCCCAGTTTAATGGATTAAAACATGAGTTTTTAAGATATATTTTTAAATAAATGGGTGCTATGAGACTATAAGGTGATGGGAAAATGGGAAAAATAAGAAATATATTTGGAATGAATGTGGGAACAGACGGAGTGGAAGCAGGAACTTATGAAGGGGCACTCGACATAGCCAGAAAAGCATTAAATGATATGGATTAACTTGTGGATATGTAATTTTAAAAACCATAATTATTTGATGCCGATGGGCCATCATACCTCAAACTGAACATTTTATATAATTGTATAAGCTATGAAATATGGTTCTCAAATATTGGCTGACTAGTAAATAAAAAAACAGATAGAAAATATTATCAAATTATGACATGAGGGGGATAATCAAGATATGAAAGAAGGTTACTTGCAAACAAAGATTGCTGAACTTAATGATAAGTGTAAACAGATCGATCAGATGATTTCAATCCAAGAATCTAAAATGAGGCGGTTGCGTCAGAGGGTTGGAAATTACAAAGAATTGTTGAACAAGCTAAATGATGTACAAAATGTCAAAGACCAAATTATTGATCATATAACTGAAGAGAACGAGAGACTTATAAAAAAACACATTGAAGATTTATCAGATGAGATTCACGGTATTGTTGATGTATCATTAGATGGCAAAACACAAACAATCAACGAAGCATTAGATTACTTAAATAAACGGGAGGGGGAGATAAAGCATCAAGCAGAAACAATTGTACAGCAAACTAAAGAAATCAACTTTCTTATGGAACATAATAATTTGCTCATGATGAAATTGGTCAACAAAGGTGTTATTTCAGATCAGGATGTTACTGAGATGCAAAGGAGAGCTGCTAAAAAAGCTAAAAAGGAATAGTAGCAACACACATGATTTTGAAAGCGACTGGGCAACACTTGAAGTCAGTATGCCAAAGAATAAAGCAATCAACACACCGTTCTTCAGTATCCTGGAGAATTATCCACGATTGTTCTCGATAATAGAACATCTATTTGGGCTGTAAAATAATCCGCAAAACCCTTCTCTGTTTCCTTTTAAAACATTTTTCTCAACTCAAATTTACCTATCTTGATAACAGTTGTACAACAAATTCTTAATAAGCAAACTTGCAAAGTATTACATGGTGAGAAAAATGAGATGCTGTAGTAAAGAAGATGATTTGTTTGAAGAAATATATGGCAAATTTGCAGAGGACTATGCTGCTCTTGTTGAGGAACACACACAAACATTGTTACAAATTGAAGAAAAGAAAAAACATAGAACGCGAAATTTGATTGCGATATCATTATTTGGTGTTCTTATCGCAATGTCATTTATCACATTGGTAGCTCCTATTGTTTTATAGTTGAGATTTCAGTGATTTGTGCATTGTTTAGTCGTAGTTTGACAAAAGATGATGCATAATTAATGACAAATACAATTTGTGAGTTGTTTCAGATACTGTAAAAATGAGCATTTTACATTGATTATTTTCCTTTAGGATTTGCCTTAAACCATTTTAATGTGCTATAGAATCGCTGAACCGCCGTTATATTGCCCATTACTGCAAAGTAGATTAGAACCCACTCCAAAAGAGAAAAACCCCAAGGCATTTGAAAATTATAATGGAGCAGCATATGCTGGATAAGGGGGGTAATCATCAAAAGTACAAGCCTATCGGCTCTTCCCAATAGCCCGGAATAATCCCGCTTATATCCAATGGCCTGTGCTTGGGTTCCCATATAACTTGTAAGCAACATACCTACGATTGCAAGAAGGCCAATTCTCACGTCACACCAAGAACTCAGTGCAAGGCCACCGACCATAAAAACATCGGCATATCTATCTATTGCATGGTCAAGAAAATCCCCTCTTTTCGACACTTTGTTGGCCAATTTTGCAACCTTTCCATCAATAGCATCAAAAAGACCATTTAGAAAGACAAATGAGGCAGCACCAAACAGGTAATAATTTATCGATTCCAACTCTTTAGACGAGAAATAAAAGAACAATCCTGCAATAAAAGCAAAAATCAAGGAGATCCACGTTAAAGCATTGGGATTAATCTTTGAAAACCGTTTGGCTATTACTGATAAGAGGGGATCGATATTTCTCCTTTGATTTTCAAGAACCATTTTACTCAGCCTTATTTTAAAAATCTTTCAGTATCTCTTCGGACCAATCAATGTTTCCTATATTATGTTTTTTCATATGCTCAAAATTGTTTTTGATAATTTCCATAATCAAGGCTGTTACGTTACTTATATCCATGTCTGTTGTATCTATTTCAATAACATTTTTTTCAGGATGACTGTCCACCGTTTCACAGAGTATGATATCCAATATTTCCGCTTCTATATTTTCTTTTATTTTCTCCTTTTTCCATCCCTTTTGAGACAGACGTTTTCTCAGTTCATCGGGATGACATCTAAGAACGATCACCTTATCTACACTTTTCAATAGATGTGACAGATGTCCTTCAATAAAAACAATGTCTTTTCTCTTATAATTCTCCTTTACATGTCCATTTAATTTATCAACATCTACTATTTTTGAATTTCTTTTCTCATCATTGCCAATAAAAAAATCTTCACCGGCTGCAACCTTATTTATATCAACTATCTCAAAACCATTCTCATGTAAAATATTTGAAATAGAGGTTTTCCCAGTTCCAGGCGTGCCAGTAAGAGCAATAAGCATTCTATATCAACTTATGGTAATCATATCCATGGAATCCTTCTTTGAAGCAGTAGTGCAGCTCTTGGAAATCCTTTCTGAATTCTTTGATCGCTGCTTTTATTTTCTTTGTATCTTCGTTTTTCAGTAGTGCTCTTTCGTAGAATTTGGCAATTTCATCCATTTCGTTTTCTTTCATGCCGATTCTTGTCAGTTCAGGTGTTCCCAATCTCAGACCTGATGGATTTAACGGGTCCTTGTCACCAGGAATCGTGTTCATATTGGTTACAATACCTGCATCTTCAAGTTTTTTTGATGCTTCATTTCCTTTTCCTGGTCCGATTTCAAGTAAAATCTGGTGGGATTTAGTAAAGCCAAGTTTTTCACCAAATACCTTAAAACCCCTTTCACATAGTGATTGTCCCAGACTTTGTGCATTTTTTATTATCTGTTTTGCATATGCTTCACCGAATTCCAGATGTTCGGCATAGGCTATTGCCTTTGCTGCAACATGGTGAAGGTGATATGAGGAAGTAACTCCGGGAAACACTCCAAAGCCTAATTTTCTCAAAAATGATTTGTCCTCTTTTGTATCTCCTTTATGATTAGATACAATCATTCCGCCTTGTGGTCCTGGTAGGGTTTTATGAGTACTTCCACTCATTACATCAGCTCCCTCTCTTAAAGGGTCTTGGAATTGTTTTCCTGCAATAAGACCTAAGACATGTGCAGCATCGTAGACTAGATATGCACCCACATCGTGTGCTGCTTCTGCGATTTCTTTTATTGGGCTTGGGAACAAAAAGACAGACCTCCCGTTTAATGCAAGCTTTGGTTTTACTCTTTTAATGAGTTTTACAGCACCGTCAACATCGATGTTCATCTCTTCATCATTGAATGGGTAGGAAATAAGATCAATGCCCCTAACGCCTGCTGCACCCCATTTTCCAAAAGAGATATGGGCACCATTGGCAAGATCTAAAACTGTTGCAGTTTCTCCTGGTTTCATGAGTGCCTTTAAAATCGCAATATTTGCAGTTGTACCTGCAGTCGGTCTCACGTCAGCATAGTGGCAGTTGAAAAGTTTTTTTGCAAGTTCCATTGCTTTTTCCTCTACATTGTCAAAAAACTTACATCCTTCGTAATATCTGTGGCCAGGGGTGCCTTCGGCGTATCTTCCATGAAAATCTGTAATAAGCATTTCCCTACACAAGGGCGATAATACGTTTTCACTTGCTATCATTGGAAGTGAGTTAGCAAAAAACTCATTGTTGTTCATAGCCTGCTTTCTGACATATTCAACTTCGTTATACCAATTCATAGAAACCACACAAAAGCCCTAATCTATGAATCCAATAAAAAGGTAATGGAAAACCCAGACAATGCGGTGCGAAAAATTATGGGTCTTATATTTCCATAAATTCCCTAGATGCCTTTGTAAGTATTTCTACACCATCTTTTTTTATTAAGATATCATCCTCTATTCTCACGCCGCCAAATCCAGGTATATAGATGCCTGGTTCAACTGTGAGTACCATGTTTTCTTTTAACTCAACTTTACATTCAGAGTTAAATCCTGCACCGGCATCGTGAACAGCAAGACCAACTGGATGTCCTGTTGAATGAATAAAACGACCTTTAAATCTTGTGTTGTCAATGTATGTGCTTACCGCATCATGCACGTCATGCGCCTCTATGCCTGGGCGTATTGCATCAAAACCAGTCCTTTGTGCTTCTAAAACAGTTTTGTACATATCCTTCTGTTCTTTGCTGGCTTTTCCAAATACAAACGTTCTGGTCATATCAGAGTTATATTTTCTAAAACGTGCACCAAAATCAAATAATGTAAAATCGCCACTTTTCAACCGATAATTTCCATGACTATAATGTGGCTCCGCTGTGTTTTTTCCAAAGGATGATATAGTTTCAAAAGCATTCTCATCAGCACCATTTTTCTGCATGAGATAATTAATCTCGGCAGCTATTTCAAACTCATGTATTCCCTCATGCAGAATATCTGGTATCATTTTCATTACTTTATCAGCTATATTGCATGCTTCCTTGATTGTTTTTATTTCAAATTCGTCTTTTACAAGTCTTGATTTTGCAAAAGCTTCTGAAACATCCACAAATTCCGAATTTGGACATCTGTCTTTGATTCTACAGAAATCTCTATGTGAAATTCCGCTGAAGTTTAAACCAATGTTTTTAATAGGTGAGAGTGTGTTTTTGAAAAACTCGTTGAACTCCTCTCCATTTTTGTAGATGTTTAGATTTGCATTGGATTTTTTTGCGGATTCTGCTTCGAGTTCAGATATTATAATATCAATCTTTCCAGTGGGGTGCAAAGTAGCCACTGAGCCTTCAAAAAGACCCTTGTCCAGACCCGTGACATAAAAGAAATTGTCATCAATATAAGGTTCGGATGAGTTTTTTATTATTATTGCATCCGGTTCTCTTTTCAGGTTGCTAAATATGTTTTTTATCCTCTTCTCAGATATCATGATATCAACACGAACAGACTATCGTCTATATATATTATATCATTCCAAAATAAATAAAAAGAAACGAATCTATGCGTATATAAAGTTAAATATTTAACTTCTATACTGCTTAACCAAGCCCTGTAGATCCGTTAAATCGTTTTTGATAGTTTCGACCTGTTTCATTTTTTCTTCTTCGAAATTGTCAAGTATCGCTGGCAATGCTTTAGTGAGCTTATAAATGTGGACTGGCCTTCCCTTCCCTTTTTTCTTCAAATCTCTCTTTTTTGCCCATCCTCTTCGTCTCAATTCTTGCATTGCCACACTTACCTCAGGTTGCCTTAAATCTGCACCTTGCTCAACCTCTGCCGAGCGGCATTCGTCAACCTGTGATATATACATGAGTGTTTTGGCAAGATTCTTCGGCATCCCAAGTTCAGCGAACAATTGAACGGCCTTATCGTCTTTTTCATCCAATACAAATGATCTTTTTCGCTTCATTTTCCTCTCCTCGAGTCGTAAATCATTTGTGAGTATTTATATTTTTCTTATTTTTTCAATTTTTAATGAGTTTTTTGGTTTTAGATAACATTGTATTGTTATTATCAAAATTTCTAATTTTTATTTTACTTTCGCAAATCATTTTCTTAGCAAGATCATCAGGATATTCGCCAGAATAAACTATCTCCTTGACACCGGCATTTATCAACATTTTTGCACAAACAACACAAGGGGTATTGGTACAATATAATACAGAATTCCTTATTGATATCCCAAAAACGGCTGCCTGAATAATCGCGTTTTGTTCTGCATGCAGTCCCCTACATATTTCATGTCTTTCACCAGATGGAATGCCTAGTTCTTTCCTTAGGCAACCAACCTCTGAACAATGTTTGAGACCCTTTGGGGCACCGTTGTATCCCGTACTCAGTATGTGTTTATCTTTTACGAGAATGGCACCTACATTTCTTCTCAGGCAGGTGCTTCTTTTTGCCACAAGGTGGGCCATTTCCATGAAATATTCATCGTATGATGGTCGCTCTCCCATAAAAATCAAGAGATAATAGTTAGACCTGTTTAATAAAATTATGATAAATCCAATAAAACCGATGATAAAATATCATTATAGCGATATTTTGCAAATTTTTGCCTCTTTTGTACTTGGAAATGGGGGATTTGGGAGGAAAAATATAAGTTCTAAGAGCTGTTTATGCAATGTGAGGATGCACCAAATGAGAGATATTATTGTAGAGTTTGGCATAAACGCAGGGAAAGTGTGGAAGGCACTTAATTCATGGGGATCGCGTACAGAATCTCAACTGATAGAAAACACGAAACTTAGCGCGAAAGAGGTACATGCTGCAATTGGATGGTTAGCACGAGAAAATAAAATATACGAAGACGGCAGATTGTTTAAACTTGGAGAAACAAATCTGACAGTTAAAGTTGGAGAAAATGCTGGTAAAATATGGTATGTGCTTCATACGCAAGGAGACTCAGACATATTGCATATCTCAGAGTTAGCACAGATGGATGAGAGAGATACTTACTCTGCTTTGGGCTGGTTGGCTAGAGAAGGGACGATAAATACAAAGGCGAGTGAAAGAAATGACGAAGTGAGATCAGCCAAGCTTGAGATGGAAGGCATGAACGGGGAGTTAGAATCATTGCATGCAGATTTGGGGGCAAGAAACCATATAATTAAAGAGATGACTACTCAACTTACAGAAGGACAAACTCAATTTGTAGAGAATATGGGTGCTGTTGAAAGATTACAAATGGAACTGGATCAAAATCAAGACAAAATGGCGGAAATGAAGATAGAGCTAGATAAAAAAACAAACGATTTATCGCTATTGCAGAATGAATCAGGAACCAATTTCTTAAATCCAGAATTCAATACAAGTACACTTTTCAGCAAAGATATTCCTTTGACGCAGCTACAAAAACAACAGAATGTGTCAGAGCTTGGTGAAGATCGTCATGGAAAAGAACCCTTTAGTTGGAAGGATAAACCACGACGCAATTGTGATGAGATGGATATATCTCATGATGTTGCAAATAATCCTAAAACAAAAACATTAGATGACGATGAATCAGAATAATTGATACCTGGATTAAAACTATTTGTTTTCGTCAATATTGTGCTAAGGATTTTTAAAATGTCCATTTAATGCTGTTCCATTAAACTGTGCTACATCATCAAACTTAAAAGGATGGAATGTATATCCAGACTGCAGAAGTTAATTTTAAAGTTGCAGGAGATATCAAGATGGTATATAAATATGGGATATATCAGTCATCTGGTGCGAGTTGTATATTTTATAAGGAGAATGAAGATGGCAACCAGTCGACTTTCAATCTCTTTGTTGCACCTGAGATGGATGTTGAAGATAAAAACACAATCTTTGCTTTAATTGATAATGAGCAAATAGGGGAAGATAGTTGGTTTGGAGTTAAGGATCTAACCATACAGGATATATTCAGGGCATTTGATGGATGGGCATCTGGGGCTCCAATTGTCTTTGAGCTAGATGCCCAAAGAAACATAGGTAATTTTTTAAAGTTGGCGTTAGAAAATACTGGAAAACCAACGTCTTGATTATAAAAAATTTAGGGATTGAGGGGAGTGACTGGAAGTTTCTCCTTTTACTTTTTTAATTCAACTCCGATTTCCTGAAGATCTCTTGGTACAAAAGAATTCTTAAAAACCTTACGCGCATCATTTTCCAATATGCGGTAGTCCAGGTATCTGGGGCTGATATGGGTGAGAAATAATTTTTCCACATTTGCTTTTTTAGCTATCTCTGCAGATTGAAATGCAGTGGCATGTCCATATTCATTTGCGATATCCTCTAGTTCGGAGTCAAATGTTGAATCGTGAATCAACACATCTGCATCTTTTGAGAATTTGATCATATTCTTGCAAGGTTTTGTATCACCAGATATGACTATTTTCCTTCCCTTTCTAGGTGGACCTAATACTACATCCGGGGTGATTTTTCTACCATCCTCTAGTATTATAGTTTTTCCACGTTGAAGTTTACTAAACAAGGGTCCTTCAGGAATGCCTAGTTCTAAAGCTTTGGGCTTGTTAAACTTGCCCGGTCGCATTTTTTCTTCGAGACTGTAGGCAAGTGCCGGGACGCCATGTTTAACCTTTAGAATTTTTATCTCATACCCGTCAAAATCAAGAATATCTTCCTCATTTACTTCATGTGGAAATATTTTGTAACCTGGTCTAAAATATCCAAGAGATAAAAGCTGGGATACAAGTTCTATTATTCCCTTTGGACCATAGATGTGCAGAGGTTTGCTTCTATCATTCAACTGCATTGTCTGAATAAGGCCAGGTATTCCTAGAAAATGATCGCCGTGGAAATGCGTAATAAATATTTTGGATATTTGCATATAGCTAAGATTTGATTTCTGAAATTGCCTTTGTGTCCCTTCTCCGCAATCAAACAATATGACTTCACTATCCCTTTTAATGGCTACTGAAGATACGTTTCGTTTCACAGTTGGCCAGCTGCCACCAGTTCCAAGGAATATTATACTCAGTTGCGTCATCTAAAAGAAGGGATTGTGCTTTATTGTAAAAGCGTTGTGGTAGTTGAAATACATATTATAAAAAAATTAAAGACAATCCCTTTCTCATTCCAATGATATATCCACGTGTTTAAATCCATCAAACTCTCCTATCTGTTTTAATGTCCATTTGTTGTTACTCATTTTATCAAATTTTTAACTCTATCTCTACTTATTCCATATTCATCTTTCTTGTCTTTTCTTCTTTTTAATTTTCTCTTATTTTTAGTCTTATATTCAGATGGATTTACTTCAAAGACACCAGGATGAGTATACATCTCAAGTCTATTCTTACTTATTTTCTCATCACTTCGTTTTTTTCGTTTCTTTAGTAATCTGCTAAATATTACCATTAAATTCTCCTTTCAAATCTACAATTTTATAATCTAATTTATACTTACTAGTTGTTCAATCAGAAAAAATTCCAAAGCCTTTTGAAAATGGATTTTTTTTAAGCCATTCTTCATAACCTTCTGGAATATTATTAAAAATTGATTTAATATCCTCGCCAAGTGATAGTCTGCTCTTAGCATCAACTGTAAAATCTATGAACTCAGGATTGTCTTCATTAGATACAATATTCAATTTTTTTACAATATGTGCCATACACTGAGTACACATAATTCTTCTTATTTTTTGATTTTTTGTAATTTGTTTACTACAAAAGATGCAAGCATTAAATCCTATATTACTCATTTTTCCGCCTCCCTTTCAAATCTACAATTTCATAACCGCCTTTTCAACCTTCAATATCTTTTTTCATCTGTTCAAATTCTTCTTTATTGATTTCACCTTTTGCATATCTTTCATAAAATAAAAGCGTTGTGGTTATTTCTGAAATACAACAAAATAACGAGTTAGGCTCCTATGGGCTCTAAAGCCATGTTTTTCTACCAGTGAAAAATACTTTTCACCTAACGGCAACATGTCTTTATTTGACAGTCCAATGACTGCTCTACCATTTTCTTTTAAAACGCGCGATATGTTCTCAAAAGCCCGCTCATACAGCTTATGTATATCTTCTCCCTTTGTTGTAGTTGCCTTTCCATATGGGAAATCGGTTACAACGGCATCAATTTCGGCAGCATGTTTGGCAATATCGCCAATATCGGAACAGAACAATTTATAGTCTGTTATATCGTAGAAATCAAGATTTTTCTTACATCCCTCAACCATTTTGTCTTCGATGTCACTCCCAATTATTTTTACACCAATCAAACCTGCCTCAATCAAAATGCCTCCTGTACCGCAGAAAGGATCCAAAAGTGTTTCCCCCTTTTTGATGACAGACAAGTTGACCATAACCCGTGCTAGCTTGGGATGTAGAGAAATGGGTGAAAAAAACGGACGATGCTGTGCTTTTCTGTTTTCAAAATAACTTCTGTTTACCTCTGATACTTTTAAACCAATGTATGCAGCTGAATTGGTAATTAATCCACGCACCTCGATATCGGGTTTTTCAAGAGCCACCCTCCTCTCTTTTGAGTAGATATCTGCCAATGTTTGTACTATTGGCCGTGAATCAATAGTGTTTGATCTGTTTTTACATCTTATGGCTATTGAACCATTTTTTTTGATATGATTTTCTATAGCATGTTTCTTTATCTCTACGGTGGACGGTGGACAAGAGAACAACATTTCGTCAATGTAAAAAGTGAGTGACAGTCTACTAGCCAATTTTTTAATATTACTCTCTTCAACATCTGTATCTACAATCAAAACATCCTCATTTGATTCTATGACTTTGTAATTAATCTTCTCAGCTCTCAGGCAAGCTAAAATTTCTGCCGCTGGCAACGTTTTATGTTCTTTGGATAATTCAAATGTGAACTTCATAGCTTCTCTGGAAGAATGTTTTATTTATTTTTAAATACAGCCTTGATCAAAAATGGGGCTACAAGTGTAGTTGCAATGGTTAAAAGCAAGGTCATGGCAAGTATCTGATGTTCAACTTCTGGACTTGATAATAACCCACTAGAAATTGCGGAGCTTGCAATAATCAGTGCCAATTCCATTCTTGGAATCATTCCTACGCCCACCTGTAAGGATTCTCTATTTTTCATTCCGGCTAGTCTTGCTCCAATTCCACAACCAGCTATTTTTCCGACAATACCAACAGTAATGATTACTAATGCTAGTAAACCAATAGCAACAAACGATGAGATGCCCTCACCAATCCCATTCCACAAACTAGCTCCAACCCATACAAAAAACAGCGGAATAAAAAATCCATATCCTATTGTTTTCACATCGTCGATAATCCTCCTGGATTTTATGGTATGTCCTATTACAAGTCCCGCGATAAATGCACCTATTATTCCTGCTATACCACATCTATCTGCAAAGAATGCAAATAGTAGAAGTATGGCTAGGGAGATGCTTAAAAGGGCTTTTGGCAGATGTATTTTTTCTCCGAGATCTAGTATCTTGTCCATGATTTTTAATCCAAGATACAAGAATATAATGAAGAAAATTGCTATTTTTACTCCCACATAGATTGGCGGATCTGTTCCCAAAAAGAATGCCAATAGAATGATACCTAAAACGTCATCGATAACGGCGCCTCCAAGTATAGTAGTACCAACGTCCGAATCTAAAACATTTAGATCAAGTAATGTTCTAACTGTTACACCTACTGAAGTAGCAACTAATATCAACCCTATAATGGCGCTGTCCTTTGTTGAAAAACCAAAAAACAAGGCAGCCCCAATACCCAATATCAATGGCAGAATTACTCCGCCAATAGCAACAAAAGATGATGATTTCCCCATCTTTTTTAATTTTGGTAAACTTGTTTGTAATCCTGATATAAAAAGCATGAATAGTATTCCAATTTCTGCCAGTAGTGTAAACTCATTAGAGGTAAAGTCTAATTGAGGTGGCGAAAAAGTAATATTTAAAAAAGAATATTCCTGTCCAGAAAAGAATGCGATTCCTAATCCTCCTAAAATTATGCCTGCTAGTATTTCACCTATGACTGCAGGTTGTTTTAGTTTGTCAAAAATATGTCCTAAAATTCTTGCAAATATTAGAGCTAGAGCAATTAATAATATAACATCAAGTTCCGTTGGAATCAACCTTCTTCGTCTTCTTCTACCATTGGATGGTATTGGGTGGCACCATAATATTTCCTAATTAGCTGGTGTAAAGTAAGCTCTCCGATGATCTTTTTATCTTCTACAACTGGAAGTCTCCTCAGTTTGTGTTTTACCATTTTCATCAAAGAATCTATTATCTTATCGTCAGGGCCGCAATCTATGATTCTGTGGCACATAACATCCTCTGCAGCCTTTGCAGTCCCGTGTTTAATAGAACTTATATCGGGCATGCCAAAGACATATGAGGGGAGGTGTTTTGGAGCAAGTATTGATAAAACATCGTGTTCAGTTATAATTCCAACAAGTTCTTTATCTTCCTTGTTTTCAATAACCCATATATGGTTTCTACCACTAAGAATTGATAGGACATGATGGATGTCATCTTTTTTCTCAATCAACGGGAGATCCCACACTCTTTTATCCATCAACTGCTTGACTTTAAGTTCATAAAAATCTGATATTAACTTATTATCTCTTGCCATCTAATTAGCCATAAAGCAAAAAGCAATATTTAGTTTTTACCAGTAGATCATTTAGAATTGAGATGTACTGTATTATTTTCTTATTCCAATCCTTTAACTGTTAAAATCGGTAAATTTCCATGGATAAAATTACTGGACGCAGTTGATTTTTCAGCGGATTCCGGATGTGCTTCTCTAATTATATTTTTGGTTTCTTTACAGCATTGTAAATTGTTTATCCTTTGTTCCATGACAAATACTTTAGCAACATTTTCAATGTCATGTATATCGTCCATAGTTGAAATTACACCAGCGATTTTGATTTCGATTTTTACCACCTCCCATATGATTGAATTTATCAATCATGTTAATATTTGTCACCCGTATTATATAAACTTTTGGACCCTCCCAATTCCGATTCTTCTTTCTATTTATATTCTATAAAAGAATTCAAATTTTATTATTTGATGTTACAATAATCATCTTTGTTAATCTTTCATCTGAGTGCTTTGATTTATCTTCATGTTGTTCCGGTGTTG
>Ga0255366_10036_pt2 | contig 16377 bp, 18 predicted proteins | sample ANMaggSeSYBR01C4_FD_182086 | JGI IMG/M metagenome (GOLD analysis project Ga0255366, IMG submission 182086) | Sediment cell enrichment communities from methane seep in Santa Monica Basin, California, United Staets - ANME aggregate JGI... | ecosystem: Environmental > Aquatic > Marine > Cold seeps >... | reverse complement strand
GCGTTTATTAAAGGCAGTATTGAAGGCGGATGGGTTATGACGCCGGAAATCGGGAAAGAAGTACACATTTTTTCTGATGGGGAAATCTTTGGCTGGCGAAGGATTCAACCCCGTAGAAAACCTGTTCATCGATCATTATCTCCTGAAGTTGACTACAGTGATTTTAAGGATGGGGATTGGGTTGTCCACCTGGATCATGGGATTGGCAGATATGGCGGGCTGGTTTCCCGTCAATTAGCCGGTATTGAAGGGGAATACCTGGCTGTAGAGTATGCAGATGGGGATCATTTGTATGTTCCGGCACCCCAGGCAGACCGACTTACCAGGTATGTCGGCCCTGACCATCATGACCCCAAAATCACCCGCCTGGGCAGCAGCCGGTGGGGATTAACTAAATCCCGGGTTAAGGAAGAAGTAATAGAAGTTGCCCAGGACCTGCTGGAGCTATATTCGAAGCGGGAGACAGTCCAGGGATATGCTTTCAGCCCGGATACTGCCTGGCAGCAGGAATTGGAAGCCAGCTTTCCTTATATTGAAACAGAGGATCAGCTGCAGATTGACCGGGATTTTCTGGCATTAAGAATTCTCTTGCCGGAGTGATCAACAAAGAATCAATTATTTGGATTGTTCTCTGATTTTCAGGATCAAAACGGCGCAGCATTTCAACTTCGTCACCGAAAAATTCAATCCGGGCCGGAAAACGGTCTCCAGGAGGCCAGACATCCAGTATCCCTCCCCGCCGGGCAAATTGACCGGGTGAAGTAACTATCGGGGAAATTTCATAACCGCATAGAACCCATTCCGTCGCTAAAACCTGGGGGGCATGGATTCCGGATTTGCGAATTACCCGGGATGATTTTAAAAACTCCCGCCGGGGCAAAGTTCGGGTGAACACAGCCCTGATCGGCGCTACTATCAATGACGGGCTTTCAGCTGGAGCGTGTCCCGGAATCAATGAAGACGACAACCCGGCGAGTATTTTAAGTCGATCCCGCCTGGTCTTTCTACCCCAGGATATTTTTTCATAATACAGGGGGTCGGGTTCGGGAAAAAGCGCCAGATCCTGCTCAGGGACCCAAAAATTCCACTCATCTTCCAGCACCAGCGCTCGATCCGTCCTGTCTGCGATAAGCAGAATCGGCTGATTTAAAGCTGACCTTAAACCAGCCAAGACCGGCAGTCGGACTGCTCTCGGCAATCCAACCAGGCTGGGTTTTTTTCCCGAACGGATATCGGCAACCAGCAATTGAAACGCGGGTTGTTCCTGAATTATATTTAGTAGCTCTTCCTGCATAGGGATTTTATTCGTTTGATGGGCTTTGATTATAGGTTGTCATCGCCTGATTTAAACCCAGCTCAACAAAGGCGAGAATCGCATCTGCAGCCTGGTCAAGCACAAACGGGAGTGTCTCCACTTCCTGGTCTGAGAAATTAAGCAACACATAGGAACTGACTGACATCCGGCCCGGGGGACGATTGATACCAATCCGCAGACGGGGGAAATCCTTGGTTCCTAATTCTTTGATGATAGACCGAACACCTTTTTGTCCTGCATCACCGCCATTCGGCCGCATCCTTAAGGTTTGGAACGGCAAATCAACATCATCATAAACGACCAGCAAGTTTTCTAAAGGCAGTTTATAAAACCGGATAAATGAGGCTGCCGCTTTCCCTGATAAGTTCATAAAGGTCTGGGGTTTAATGAGAATAATCCGCTGGCCTTTGTATCTTACCGCGGTCATTAACGCATTCATTTTCATCTTTGAAAAAGATGTATCCATTTTCCCGGCTAATTGGTCAAGGACCATGAAGCCGATATTATGGCGGTTGTTTCGATATTCTCGTCCGGGATTACCCAATCCGACGATTAAGAAAGGTTTTTTTCTTCCAATCATAGTTAGATTCAATCACCTGACATCTTTTTTAACTACCAGGTAGATCGCGCCAATCAGAAATGCACCCAAAACCAGGATCCCGGTGATACTCAACACCCGGTACAGGTCATTCGATTCCAGCACTGCCGGGTTATCTGGCAGAGGTGTGGGAGTCTCTTGGGCTGATGACCTCCGGGTGGGGGTGACGATGTTATCCACGTCCTCCTGGATGCCCGCAGGGGCAGGTGTGGAGGTTTCTATCGGGGAGTGATTGCGAACCCGTAAATTCGGAATCAGCTCAAAAATGGTTGCCTTTCCCTCATACTCTGCGACCAACCTCAAATTATAATTCCCGTCAGTAATCTGGGTAGTATCCCATTCCACTTTAACTGAAGTTTGGGAACCTTCTTCAGCTTCCGGCATGATATCGGCAATAAAAAACCAGGTTTCTGGGCCATCCGCGGCATAGCTGAATGATAATTTCCCAGAGGTAAATCCTTCCCCTCTGATTTTTCCCTCAATGGTTTCAATTCCCTGCAAAGCCTGTCCTTCCCGGGGACTCTGGATAAAGATGCTAGGAGAAATCGTTGGAGCCTGGGCAGCGGCCGGCTGAGCCTGATGAAACACACTCATCACCAGAAGAGGAATGAATACCAAGGAAAGCCAGGCCAATCTTTTCACGCCTTGAGTGTAGCACGGGGTGGGTTAATGGTCAACGAATTTCTAGCAGGTAAGTTGCGAGAGACCGCCGAGGTCCTTTGGACCGCGGAGGTTGTATTTATCTCGGGGGTTTTATGTCAAATGGACAACTCATCTCCCTTTTGTTTTAGCCGAAAGTGTCCTTGGAAAAAAAACTCCCAGAGCCCTTCGATTTCCATCTCGGTTTCCCTCGATGTCCACTCAAGACAGGCGTAGTCGAAGGGCACAGGAGTGCTAGAGAGACCTCCGAGGTCCAAAGGACCTCGGAGGTTGTATTTACCTCGGGGGTTGTTATTACCGGGCTTTAGCCACCGAGAGGAAATTAGATTTCCCTTTACAAAATCCCTCTGACTCGCCAGCTCCTAACCTTCACTTCAGGGCAGCTGACGTTTGTGTAAGGCACTCCAGACATATTCTTGAACTATCAAAAATTATGGTAAACTCAAGAGAGAGTTGGACTTGCAGAAATCAAGGAGAATCTGATATGGCGATTTCAAAAGCTGAGGAGATGGTCAAGCGCTTGCGAGAGATGCAGGCTGCAACACCAGAGATTGAGGCTTCAGCAGTCGTTTCAGTAGATGGACTTACCATAGCATCAGCGCTACCGAGAGACATTGAAGAGGACCGGGTGTCCGCAATGTCTGCTGCCATGTTGAGTTTAGGAGACCGGATTGCGTCAGAATTAAACAGAGGAACCCTGGACCAGGTTTATATTCACGGTGAAGATGGTTATGTTATCCTCTCGGCAGTTGGTGATGAAGCCGTGTTAACAGCCCTCGCCAAAGAGAAAGCAAAATTAGGTTTGGTCTTCCTGGAAATGCGCCGGGCAGCTGAAGATCTCAGTCAATTTCTCGAGTGATTGACATCACATCCTACCAAGAGCAATTTCGCGGGGAGGTCTGGAATACCAGGTCCTCCCTTCTTCTTTTAAGGAAGAAAAACAAAGTAACAAAAACTCCAAAAAAATCACCTGCACAGGGTTAATCCAAAGGGCAATATGAAAACAAAGTTTATTTTTCTAACCGGTGGTGTACTAAGTTCAGTGGGGAAAGGTGTAACCGCCGCGGCGCTGGGCAGACTGCTGAAAGAACGGGGGTTTAAAGTAGCAATTCAAAAACTGGATCCTTACATAAACGTCGATCCCGGCACAATGAGCCCCTACCAGCACGGTGAAGTTTATGTGCTGGATGACGGTGCAGAAACAGATCTTGATCTTGGGCATTATGAACGATTTATCGATACCAGTCTCAACCAGGTTTGCAATGTCACAACCGGCCAGGTATACGAAGAAGTGATCATGAGGGAAAGGCGAGGGGACTACCTGGGCGGAACAATTCAGGTTATTCCCCACATTACCAATGTAATCAAACAAAGGATCTTCATGGTTCCAAAAACTACCGGGGCTGAAGTTGTCCTGGTGGAAGTGGGTGGGACAGTGGGTGATATTGAGTCTCTGCCCTTCCTGGAAGCTTTCCGGCAGATGAGATATGATCTCGGCCGGAAAAACAGCTTCTATATTCATGTCACCTGGCTTCCCCATATCGGCGCGACAGGGGAATTAAAAACCAAACCCACTCAGCATTCCGTCCGGGAATTACGGTCAATAGGTATCTCTCCGGATATGATTATTGCCCGCTCGGACTATCCGGTAGAGGAAGAGCTCCTGGATAAAATTTCTCGCTTCTGTGATGTGGAGAAAAAAGCGGTGATCCCTATGGAAACCACCGACACTCTCTATAACATTCCTCTGATGCTTGAAGATGCCTCTGTAGGAGAATTCATCACCCAAAAAATGAAGATAAAAGAACGCCAAAGTCCCTCCTGGGATGCCTGGCGGGAAATGGTTTCCAACCTGCGGAAACAGAAACCAATCGTCAATATAGCTGTGGTTGGAAAATATGTGGAACTGCAGGATGCTTATATGAGCGTCCGGGAAGCGCTGCAGCACGCCGGTTTGGCAAATGGAGTGGATGTTGAGATCACCTGGATTCATTCCGCAAAACTGGAGAAGGAAATTGATATTTCCGTTCTTGGGGATGTAGACGGCATTCTGGTGCCGGGCGGTTTTGGTGAGCGGGGAACTGAAGGGAAAATCAAAGCCATTAAGTACGCCAGGGAAAATAAAGTGCCTTGCCTGGGTCTCTGCCTGGGAATGCAGCTGATGGTGGCTGAATTAGCCAGACACCATTTCAATGAGGAAGGCGCAAACTCCACTGAATTTAACCCCTCAACTACTCATCCCGTGATTGATTTAATGCCTGACCAGCGGGACATTACCGATAAAGGCGGCACAATGCGCTTGGGTTTATATCCCTGCCAATTGCAGCCGGATACACTCGCTGCCGGGGCATATCAAACTGATTTAGTCCAGGAACGGCACCGGCACCGCTTTGAGTTTAACAATGCCTACCGGGATGAACTGGGAGAAGCGGGAATGGTCTTTTCAGGACTTTCTCCGGACGGCAGACTGGTCGAAATTGCAGAGCTGAGGGATCACCCGTTTATGCTCGGAACTCAATTCCATCCGGAATTTTTATCCCGGCCTTACCGGGCTCATCCGCTTTTTGCAGCTTTCCTGCAAGCAGTTGTCGAGTATTCTAACAAAGTCTCACCAGATTGAAGATTTGGCATTTATTGTTCCTGCCTGATAGACTACAATAGGCGATGGAATATTAGAAAAATATTTGGAGAAAATCATGTACACAAAAATTGAGTCAATCAAAGGCCGGCAAATCCTGGATTCCAGGGGTAACCCCACGGTTGAAGTGGATGTTCAGCTGGTGGATGGCAGCCTAGGTCGGGCTGCGGTTCCCTCTGGAGCTTCAACAGGCATTCACGAAGCGCTTGAACTTCGGGATGGAGATAAGAAAAAATTCGGCGGAAAGAGCGTTTTTAATGCAGTAAACAACGTAAACAGCAAAATTTATGATGCGCTGGTTGGAGAAGATGCAACCCGTCAAAAAGAGATAGATGAAATTCTATTGGAACTGGATGGGACCGCAAATAAATCCAAACTTGGCGCAAATGCCATCCTGGGAACAAGCATGGCTGTTGCAAAAGCCGCTGCTTCCTCCCTGGAACTCCCCCTCTACCAGTATATCGGCGGGATTTACGCGCATGTCCTTCCTTCTCCGATGATGAATATCCTCAATGGCGGAGAACATACGGATTGGCAATCCACGGATGCCCAGGAATTTATGATCATGCCGCTGGGAGCACCCACATACTCCGAAGCGCTGCGTTGGGGAAGCGAAATTTACCATACTTTAAAATCGGTTCTTAAGGGACACGGTTATGCCACCCTGGTAGGTGATGAAGGCGGTTATGCCCCTGCCCTGAGTTCCAATGCTGAAGCTGTGGAAATCATCCTGGAAGCGATCGAAAAGGCAGGCTACAAAGCCGGCGAGCAAATCGCAATTGCTTTAGATCCGGCAGCTTCTGAATTTTATGAAGAAGATACCGGGCTGTACAATCTGCGAACTGAAGGCAAAAAGCTTTCCAGCGCTGAAATGGTTGCCTTCTGGAAGGATTGGGTGGAAAAATACCCCATCGTTTCCATTGAAGACGGTCTGGCCCAGGATGACTGGGACGGCTGGAAACTCATGACTGATGAATTAGGCGACAAAATCCAGATCGTGGGCGATGACCTGCTGGTTACAAACCCCGATCGGGTCCGCAAGGGCATTAAAGAAGGTGCCTGCAATTCCTTGCTGGTTAAAGTGAATCAAATCGGCAGCCTGACAGAAACCATCGAATCGGTAGAGACCTGCCACCGGGCCGGCTGGACAGCAGTCACTTCCCACCGGTCAGGTGAAACCGAGGACAGCACTATCTCAGACCTGGCAGTTGCCCTTAATACAGGACAAATTAAGACCGGAGCGCCCGCCCGCTCAGATCGGGTGGCGAAATACAATCAGCTTTTACGCATTGAAGAAGAGCTGGGCAATATGGCGGAATACGCAGGTTGGAAACCCTTCCGCAAATAATTAGTTGAGCACTAGCAGGAAGGGGTATCTTTGAAGGATATCGCTTCCTGTCCCTTAAATTATAAGATCCGTAATCCTCAAAGGGTTACGGATCTCTGTTTTCAGCAAGGGATTAATAGATTTACAACGCGTTAATCAGATCCTCATCAGACAAATCATCCAGCTCCTCCCCATCACCTGAATTATCCAAATCATCCACTTCGTCTAATTCGACCACATCGTTTACTTCATCCTCTTCTATCACATCGTCTACTTCTTCCAATTCATTAATTTCTACCGACTGGATTGCCTCTTTGATTGAAATATCTTCCCTTCGTTTTCCAGGCTCCGGTGTAGCACAGTAGGGACATAAACTCCAGGAAAGTTTCAGCAATCGATCGCAAGCATGACAATTCTTCATCAACTTGGTGTGGCAGTTTGGGCAGACGATCCAATCCTCAGCAGTGTGCCGTCCGCAGCCAGGACAGGCTGATCGCTCTTCAATAGCCTGCAGCAAGGCTTCTTCCTCGAGCATATGCTGATATTCCTCTTCCATCGTTTGCGGCGGGCGCAAGATTAAATAAACCACAATCCCGGGTAAAAACAGCACAGCCACAACCAGGACTGCCAGGATTCTCACCAGGGGATCTTTGACCCGGGATCGGATATCCCGATAGGTCCAGACTAGCAAACTGAGCCAGAAAGAGGCAATGAAAGCTCCCCCCCAGGCAGCAGCAATCAGCAAAAAATTATTAAGAGATGAAGGGTCAAATACCATCAAAGAACTCCTCGACCAAAATTATACCTTATTTAAAGATACGGCATACCGGGAGAGGATTCAACAAATTGGAAATGGCTCTTGCTCTTTCTGTTTTTCTCCGGTATAAAAAAGGAAAGCGGGGTTAATAAGAGGAGGATGAAATGGAGCGGGGAAAACCATCCTATAAAATCAAGGACCTGGACCACAGCGAACGACCAAGGGAAAGATTGGCAAATTTAGGCGCTCACGTATTGAGCACAGCCGAATTATTGGCAATCTTGCTGCGGGTGGGTGTTGAAGGAGAAAATGCTATCCAGGTTGGCCAACGATTGCTGCAGGACTTTAATGGCTTGACCGGTCTGCAGCGGGCAACCTATACTGAAATCTGCGCCCAACACGGCATCGGGACCGCAAAAGCAGCTCAAATTAAAGCTGCCATTGACCTGGGAAGACGTCTTTCCGCCCAATCTCCCGAAGACCGGCCAATCATTCACAGCCCGGAAGATGCGGCTGACCTGGTTCAATACGAGATGAGCACATTGGAACAGGAACAGCTGCGGGTGATTCTGCTTAATACCAGAAATCATGTCCTGGCGATAAAAACTATTTACCAGGGATCTTTAAACTCTTCCCAGGTCAGGATAGGTGAATTATTTAGACCTGCCATCAGGGAGAATGCTGCCGCAATTATTGTCATTCACAACCATCCCAGCGGCGATCCCTCACCCAGCCCGGATGATGTGGCGATCACCAAGGCCATGGTTAAAGCCGGGAATCTATTGGATATCCAGGTACTTGATCATCTCATAATTGGACAGGGACGATTTATTTCATTAAACAGAAGGGGATTGGGTTTTTCAGAAAGTTAAAGGGTTGATCGAACTAAAAAACCACGGAATTCGCCAGTATTTTCCAGCCAGTGTTCTTTCACTTCAGTGACAGTTGAGGATCTGGATCCTCTTTGTAAAGCGCGGAGCAATTCGGATAGCTTTTCTTTTTTCCCCTCGGCAACTATCTCAACAGACCCATCCCGGCGATTTCTTACCCAACCGTTTAACCCGATCTCACCGGCAGCTCCCAGCACATAATAACGGAATCCAACCCCCTGCACCCGTCCGATTACCCGGGCATGCAGCCGTTGGTCCTGGATCTCATTCATTTTCATCCCATTCCTGTTCAATTTCGCTGCCCTGGAATTTACCAAAAATGAACACCCCAAGAAATATTAAGAGGAGTAGCAGAAACCCGCTGAGGACAAAAATATACGTCAAATATCTTCCCCTGGAAAACACATCCAGTTTCCAATCGTTTTCCAGCTCCTCCAGGGTAATTCCGAGAGCAACTTCCACCCCCCGCTCGCAGCTGACCCCTTGATCATAGGCAAATATCATCGCCTGGATCCCTGTCACGCCGTATTCCCGTTGAATATAATCCAGCAGTGAATTCGATTGAGCATAGGAAAGAAGAGCCAGATCCGTATCAACAGGAAAGGCTATACAAAGATGGGCAAACGGAATCAATCCCCTCTCCCCTTCTGCTTTTTCGAGGGCCAAATCATAATCCGGGTGGGAAAAGGCTTCCGTCTGGGAAGCAAGACCTTCATTAAACCAGGCGGGAAGATATTGATACTCATTGCCCATAAACCGGTAAAGCAGAATATGGGTAATCTCATGCGGGATTAACCGCTGAATTTCCAGGGATTGATCTACTCCCGGAGGCAGGGATACAACAATTGAACCCAACCTGGGATCCGCATGTCCACCTACCCAGGTCTGTCCAACGCTGGCCAGTGTAGACTGTAATTCTTCTTCGCTGCTGTAGATAAAAATAACAATCGGCTTATTTTCAGCGGGCTGTTGGAGCAGCTCCAGAACCTGGTCCAATCCACTTACAGCAGCATCCCGCACTTCTTGAGCCAGGATAATTTCACCCTCATACCAATAAATATTAAACGGTTCTTCAATCAGTTCCTGCCAATTATAGCGATTATCCAGATAAGTAAAGAAATAACCAGGGGTTTCTACGCTCTCTCCATTTTCCAGGGTGAGATGGTAGGAATAGGTGATATTAGAAAACGCTGGCAGCGGCCGCTGTGCCAGGTCATACACAAATTGAGCTTGACCCGGCGAGATGAATAGAACCTCACCAACAAAAGAGGGTATACCCGGAGCCTGCAGCACCAACGTGATCTGGCTCACCGGCACTTCACTTTCAATCTCAATCTGGAAGATCAGTTCTCCGCCGAAAGTATATTCAACACTTTCATCCAGTATCTCAACGCCATCTCCTGCCTGAACAGAGAGCGGGGTAGTTATTATCAAAAACAGGATTAAGAGAATCAGAGTTCTTTTCATGTGTAAAGAGGCAAGGTTTTATTTTATTCGACCGCAGGTACCTGCGCTTATTCTCAGGGATTTGAGTTTATTTACTCCAACCAGTGATCATCATCCAATTCAAAATTATCCAGCTCAAAATCGTCCTGGTCATAATCATCCTGGGTGTAATCATAATCATCCAGAATATATTTTTCCTGGTCTGAGAAAGGCATATCAAACATGGACAGATTCACACCCTCTTCCAAAAAATCGAGCCGTTCCAGAGCTTGCTGGATGAGTTCAACTTCATCATCGCTGACTTCGCCATCGAGCAGTTGATGGATTGCAGGACCAGCGTCTTCTCCCCCAATTTGGGACAGTGCCCAGATTGAAACCCCGCGGATTTCAGGAAGATCATCAAGCAGATCCAGGATAACCGGGACTGCATCTTCCAGGATCAATTCCCCACAGGCGCGAACGGCTTCCAGCCGGACTTTAGGAGAAGTGTGCTGTAATTTATCAAACACCTTTTCACTATACTGGTGGTCAAAAGACCGGCCCATGGCAAAAACCGCGCTGGCGATCCAATCCTCACTGGCGTTATCGTATGCCTCAAGGATATGTTTACTTACTTCAGGCCGGGAAGAATAGCTGAGAGCTTCCAATGCCCGGTGTTGAATCTGGGAAGGTTGATCGCTTACCAGGATTTGCAGTAATTTATCTTCTATTTGATCTTTAATTTCCGCATTGATTTTATCCAGCTCCCCCCGGTAAATATACTTTCCCAAAACAGAGGCGGTCACTGCCCGGACGTCAACACTATCCTCTTCTTCCAGAATGGATAAAAAGAAGGGGATAAGATCATCGGTATCAAATATTTCAATAGCCCGGATTGCAAAGAAACGCACCTGGTCATCCAAATCCTTAAGCCCGATACGAAAGATCGGTTCAAAAGTCAGCAGGGAATTGGTGTCTGTCAGCTGTTCCAGGTCATCAATTAACGCTCTGCGGCGCTCAACATTCACATTTTCCCAGATACCTGCTAGCTGAGAAAGATTTTCCGGATTGATATCAGATAACCGATAAAGAAGAAGAGGATCAAGAATCTGATCTTCATCGAGCAAGGCCGTCAAGACCTCGTCAAAAGGGATATCTTCCAGGGGAGAAAAAAGCGGCTCTTCCATTAGGGTAATTGTATAGGTGAAGTGAAATCCAGGATATTAAAGTAGATTAACAGCAGCAAAACACTAATAAAACCTACCGCGTTTACGGCATTCTGAACTTTCTGGGAAACCCGTTTGCCGAAAATCAGCTCAGGCAGCACAAATAATATTCTGCCTCCATCCAGGGCAGGAATAGGCAGCAAGTTTAATATACCAAGTGATATGGTAATCGACACCACAAATAACAGCACATTAATCGTTGGAGATGTTCCAGGCAGCAACTGCTGCTCCTTGGCTCCTTCGTAGATATCATACATACCTTTGTATCCAACCGGACGACCGGCTGCTTCCCCTGTGCCCCTGATCAGCTGTCCCGGCAATCTCATCACGGCTAGGCTATGTTGACCTGTTGCGGAAATACCCAGCGGAAGAGCCTGGAACCAGCTAATCTCCCTGACCGGGCTGGTCATGACGATCCCAATAGCGCCTTGATTTTCAGGAGGATTTTCTCTTGGTACCAGGTTTATCAAGTCAATATTACCGTCGCGCAGGTATTCAATTTGAATTTCCTCACCCAGGTGGGCATAAATTTCAGCTCTCAGGGCTTCATAACTGTCCGCCTCATATTCATTAATGCTGAGGATTTGATCTCCAGGTAAAAGACCAGCTTCCTGGGCAGGTGAATTCTGAGCGATTTCCTGGACCTCGATAACGCTCATATCAGGAACACCCAGCTGACTGAACACTATCGAATAGATCACCACAGCTGCCAGCAGATTCATTATTGGTCCTGCCAGGTACACACCTATCCGTACCAGCGGTTTTGAAGCAGCCAGGCCGCCTTCAATTTCTGGTTGGCTTTCACCAAGGGGTTTTACAAAGCCACCCAGGGGGATCCAATTCAGGGTATATTCTGTGCCCCGGAATTCAAACAATTTGGCAATCCTGGGCGGAAAACCAATCCCAAACTCCTCAACTTTCACACCAAAGATAAGGCAGGCTAAAAAGTGTCCTACCTCGTGCAGGATTATCAGGGAAGCCAAGACACCAATAAACTGTAAAATGTTAATAATCATAAGGTTTTCCGTTAAATCTTTACTACTGTTTATACTTCATATTGCCAATAAATAAACTGTTCTTTGTCAGGTATAAAATTATACCCCAGGGAAATCCGGTTCGAGAAGATGGGTAGGACCGCCCGGCGTGCATTCTAATATAGATTTAACACCTGGGAAGGAACCCAATTCTCTCTTAACATTATCTGCCTCTTTAGCGGGACAGATGAGATGAACATTAGGACCAGCATCAATTGTATAACAAACCGGTAAACCTTGCCTTCGCCAAATTTGCACCGCTCGCATTACTTCCAAAGTGCCTGGCAGCCAGTAATACAAAGGAGGATCTGAAGTCATCATCACTGCATGCATCAAATTGCAATCTTGTTCTACGATGTCAGCAAAGACCGTGAAATCTCTCTCCAGCAGGGCTTTCCGGCAGATTTCCAACCGCCGGTTTGCATCCTTTACCCTGGCTCCCTGGATAGGAGATTTATCAGCCATTGTGTGACCTAAAGAAGATCCGGTTTCCTTATGTTCCTTACTGATCAGGGCGATTAAATCTACCAGGTCCCAATGATCTGCACCAGCAATTGAATAAGCGTAGGAAGAGTCATGATCTGTGCCTGCTTGCCACTCTACGTAACCTTCTGGTATCGATCGGCTGGCGGAACCTGATCCGGTTCTGGCTAGCCGGGAAAGTTCTCTCTCCGATAAACTCAATCCGGCAGCGCTACTGGCTGCGCAGCTCAAGGCAGCGAAGGCGGAAGCGGAGGAAGCAATCCCGGCCCCGGTGGGAAAGTTATTTTCACTTTCTACACTGGCAAAGGTGTTAAATTCAACTATATTCCTGATCCGGTTCAACATTTTACTCACTCTCTGTAAAGCAGCCCCCTCTTCGGGAATCCCGTTCAAGATTAATCGGTCCCCTGCTAAAGAGGGATCAAAACTAACCCTGGTGCGCGTTTCCAATTCCTTTAAATTCATTGAGAGAGAACTGTTAGCCGGAATCCTTAAATCCTGATCTTTATTCCCCCAGTATTTAATAAAGGCAATATTCGGATGAGCCAATGCGGAAGCGGTTGAAATCATATGATTCTCTTTGAAATATAAAGAATAAGATAAATTTTACTCAGCAAGCAAATAAAGAGTTGGGAATAAACAGCTTACATCGCCCTGCCATGACTGGTTAAACTCCAGTGGGGTTGTGGCATTGATCAGGATGTGACCTGAGAAACCCTCCAGGAATCTCTGCAGCAGTTCATTTTGGCCGGGCAAAGGCAGCTGACCGCATAATTCCTGTATATAACGAGCTTGGTTTTCCTGAACCACTACCCGGTTATCCACGCTGTAGGTCAAGCCGGTAACCGCAACGGGGTCCAATTGGTAAAAATCCGGATTTGTTTCCTGAAGGATCAAACCGATTTCCACTAACGCTGCCTGATCAAGTAAAAATATATACTTCCAGGAAAGATTCCGGTCTCTGAGAATGGTCAGGAATTTTTCTGAGGGCTGGGTGGGTTCATCCATCCAGAACGCTCCCCGCAAATTAATATCCCGCTGGATGCCGTCTTCTGCCTGGGAGGGAAAAATCGGGAAAAACAACTTTATCTGCTGTGCATCACCGGAGCGGCTCAACCAGACACCCTGCAGAAGTGGTTCAGGTTTTGATAAATCGTCCACATAAATCAAAAGAGTAAAGGGATCTGCGGAAGCAGGTTCTTCTTGTTGTTCTTCTAACAAAACCGGACCCCTGGTTTTTTGAGTCATCTGTGCTGGTCCCTCTCCATCAGAAAACATGGTCTGACTGGCCTTAATTCCCAGGAACAGGAACAGGCCAAAAAACAAAGTAAAAAGGACCAGCATGACTTTTGATTTCATAATCCTCACAAAAAAGGAGTAATCCACCCGTCTGAGAGGACCTCCCCCACGGGCAAAATACTTATTTTGCTCTTTTTTGTATCATACCACTTCCCGGTAATTTTTCAGGTTCCTGCTCGAGGTAAACCAGGGGAACAAGTGGAGTAATTCAACTATCCAACATCCTGGTTAAAACAAAAAATCGGGCTCGATATTCTGACTGGGTCAAAAAAACCAGTGAAAAATCAGCCCGATCGTTTATTTTTATACTTCTAGAACGTGATTTATCTGAAATTGAAGTTTATTTTACGGCCACAGACAAAATGCCTAGAATGATCCCAAAGGGGAATCCCAAAAGAGACCAGGTCAGGTAGGGAATAGCCTCATCCTTCTGCTCCCATATCTCCCGGAGGCGGGGCAACAAATCCCGGATAAATTCCGATTCATCCATCACCCTTATATGGAAATCCCACCAGCTATACTCAATTCTTTCTAAGACCGCTTTCATACCAATATCCTCCAGGTTCATTTTGAGGTAGATAATTTCTTAACCTTGCCCTTCTCATCCACAACCGCACGGACAATCCTGTTGATTTTTTTCCCTCCGGGGCCTGAGATTTTTTTCTGGTAAACCAGCAGGGTATCAGATGATTTATCCCCTTCCCGGGGAGTAACCTTGGGCTTAACCCCTTTTAGATCGGGGTGTTTCCGGTAAACCTCCTGGGATACTTTGTCAATCAACTTTGCTTTCATGATAACCTCACTCATTGCCCTTATTCCCCATATGTGGAGTTAGCGTACGCTCTCCTGCGCATGAAGGCAGGCACATCCAGCGGATCCCTGCCCATTTCAAAACGCTGGGGGGATTCCTCTTCCTCGTTGATCACTTCTTTAACTATCTTCCTGGTAATCGGCTCAGGAATTACTCTTTCCTCTCTGGAGAAGGAGGAAAAGACATCCTCAAATGTAGTAGCTCCCAAACCAGTGACGATCAAGTTCACCTGGACCTTTCCCTGGAATCTCTCGTTCTGGGTTGCGCCAAATATCAATTCCGCATCGGGAGGAATTTGCTCCTGCAGATAATTCAGCGCCTGTCCAATATCAGATAAGGTTAAATCCGCTCCGGAAGTGAAATTGACAATTAATCCGGAGGCATTGACCAGCGAAACATCTTCCAGCAGCGGATGGTAGAGAGCTTGTTTGACCGCATTGATTGCTTTTCCTTCGCCTGAAGCCTCCCCAATACTCATCAACGCACCCCCGCCTAATTCCATCATACGCTGAATATGGGCAAAGTCGACATTGATAATACCGGGTTCGGTAATCAATTCGGTAATGCTCTGCACAGCCTGTCGCAGCACGTCATCTGCCAGGTGAAATGCTTCTGACAGAGTGGCTTTCTCTGAAACCGTTTGCAGCAACCTTTCGTTGGGGATAGTGATTAATGTATTAACATGCGGCTGAAGTTTTAATAAACCTTCAGCGGCATTCCTCTGGCGTCCACCAACCTCAAAAGCAAAGGGTTTGGTAACCACAGCAATGGTGGCAATCCCCATATCTTGAGCGATCTGAGCTGCCACAGGAACGGATCCGGTCCCTGTACCACCGCCCATGCCAGCAGTCAGAAATACCATGTCTGCTCCTTCTAAAGCCAGAGCGATATCACTTTTGCTTTCTAGGGCAGCCTCTTCGCCAACCCGGGGATCTCCCCCGGCGCCTAAACCGCGGGTCAACTTGGGTCCCAGTTGCAGTTTAACCGCTGCCTGGCTGAAAGCCATGGCTTGCCGGTCAGTATTGGCAATAATAAATTCCACCCCGGATAAACCAAAATGGATCATGCGGTCAACCGCATTGCTGCCTCCACCGCCCAGTCCCATCACTTTGATAACAGGGATATAAGGAGGATCTTCCCAATCTCTTAATCGCTGATCATATACTTGCTCGTTAAACATAGTGATTACTCCTCTGACTCGAACCGGGTTATCCCGGTGGGCCGCTGAATACAGGTTTCAGTTATATCGCTGCTAATAATGATGCAATTTTTGTACCATCTCCATCAATTCTCCTCACCATACAACCTTGATTTCGGAGTAAGGAGAGATCGTCTTCTGAAAAGTGTTCTTCTCCGCCCAGGACAGTGACCTGGTCAGCCTGCACGGCTTCATCCAATGAGAATCCGATAGTGGGTTGATGCCGCTTAATAAATCCCCGGGTGACATTCAAGTGCCAATCGGCAATCCCCCACTCAAAGGTCGGGAGCAGTAAATAATGGGAAAAGCGGAATTCTTCAGGGGATTTTTCAACGGTTTTTGCTTCCGCATTTAGAAAATGGTTCACAATAGGCTTAGGCGTCCCATCTTCTTGATACCAGCTGTGTTTCCCAGCGCAGCAGCTCTCTTCTGCAGCCAGCACCAGGAATGCCCCGCCGATAACCTGTTCAGGTAGAGGGTCCAAACCTTCCACTTCCTGCCTGGAAATCAGCTTGGCGCCATCCAATAAAAGTTGATTCAGATCCTGGCCTTCCGCTGCCGGACCACTAACACCCAGAAGCAGCAGGGGTAATTTCTTTTCCAGGATTGCTTCTGATAAGATTAAGTACCACTCAGCGATACGGAATCCGCGCTGATCTTCCGAACTCTCAGGGGTGGAATAAGGCTGCGGAAGGCCAGGATCTGAATCAACTTTT